>ERZ772942.329-NODE-329-length-20379-cov-5.961622_pt1 | contig 20379 bp, 18 predicted proteins | sample MGYA00511135_ERZ772942 | MGnify/ENA primary metagenome ERZ772942 (study PRJEB29015, sample SAMEA2738099) | human oral metagenome | biome: human oral; feature: human-associated habitat; material: saliva | place: China | collected 2265 ... | reverse complement strand
TCCTTTGGGCTAAACGGCTATGGGATTTCCATAGCAGGAGATTCATTGTGCCCTACACGTGAAACACACCGGGCGGGGAACACGCATAGATTTCTTAACAATACACGAGAAAAAGCAGATAGAACAGTACCGCACCGCGTGACCTCAACCATGCGATGCGGTACCGAAACCGCAGAAGCTACGCCTGCTGACGCTGCTCCCACCACTGCACCAGACGAGCCTTCGCCTCCTCCTCAGGAAGCGAACCCTCATCCAGACGCAAATTCAACAAGAACTTATACGCCTCACCCACCACCGGGCCCGGCGCAATACCAAGAATCTGCATAATCTGACCGCCATCCAGATCCGGACGGATCGAGTCCAGTTCCTCCTGAGCAGCCAACTCAGCAATACGACGCTCCAAATCGTCATACGCCTCAGCCAGCGAGCGCGACAGGCGACGATTACGAGTCGTCACATCAGAACGCGACACACGATGCAGACGCTCCAACTGGTCCCCCGCATCACGCACATAGCGGCGCACCGCAGAATCAGTCCAACCCGACTCGCGGTAACCATAGAACCGCATATGCAACTCCACCAGACGAGCCACAGCCTTAATCGTGTCATTATCAAAACGCAGAGCACGCATACGTTTCTTCACCATCTTCGCGCCCACCACCTCATGGTGCAGGAACGAGACAGAGCCGTCCTTCTCAAACTTACGAGTCTTCGGCTTACCAATATCGTGCATCAACGCCGCAAAACGCAGAATAAAATCAGGAGCCGGGCACGGACCGTCCTCGTCCGTCTCCTTCTCCATCGCCTGCTCCATCACCTTCAACGAATGCGCATACACATCCTTATGGTGATGCGCAGGATCCATCTCCATACGCAACGCAGGAAGCTCCGGCAATACATAATCCGCCAGACCCGTATCCACCAGCAGGTTCAAACCCACCCGCGGATAATCAGCCTCAATCAGCTTCACCAACTCATCACGCACACGCTCAGCCGAAATAATCTCAATACGGCCAGCCATCTGGCACATCGCCTCGAAAACCTCCGGGGCAACCTCAAGATTAAAACGCGCAGCAAAACGAGCCGCCCGCATCATACGCAGCGGATCCTCAGAAAAAGACTCCTCCGGCGAGCGCGGAGTACGCAAAACACCCGCACGCAAATCCTCAACGCCACCAAACAAGTCGACAACCTCACCACTGGGCAAAGCCGCCGCCATCGCATTAATCGTGAAATCACGACGCACCAAATCGGCGCTCAAATCCGTGCCGAACTCAACCGTCGGCTTACGCGAATCCGAAACATACACCTCAGCACGGTACGTGGTCACCTCATACACCACGCCATTCTTACGCGCACTAATCGTGCCGTACTCCTTACCGATATCCCACGTATGCTCACCCCACCCACGCAGAATCTGCTCGCTCTGCTCCGGAGTAGCATCCGTCGTCAAATCAAAATCGGTGAAATGGCCGCCGTCATCCAGCAGATTGTCGCGGACAATACCGCCCACCAAGTACAGCTCAAAACCCGCCGCACGGTACAGTTCTCCCAGCTCGGCGGCATCCGGGTACTTCGACACAACATCAATAATCAGCGACATAATCCTTTAATCGTGCCAGAAAAACCACCCATGCGCCCACCCCACACCCACAACACCCCACCAAAGACAGCTATCTCACCCCAAACCGAGGCACAAAAACCTCAGCCTATCGGTTAAGGTAGAACCATGAGCATTCCCGTACCCCGCGCCCCCAAAACGCGCTTCACCGCGCCCGCGCGAGCGGTACCCGCCCCCGAAGAAGTCTCCGCAGGCGGACTCATCATCGACTTCGACCGACCCGAACAGCTACCCGTAGCCATCATCGCCCGCATCAACCGCAACGGACAACGCGAATGGTGCCTACCCAAAGGCCACATCGAACACGGCGAAACCACCGTCGAAGCCGCACAACGCGAAATCAGCGAAGAAACCGGAATCACCGGCTACCCCGTAGCCTCCCTCGGCACCATCGCCTACTGGTTTACCTCCAACGGCGCGCGCATCCACAAAACCGTGCACCACTACCTCTTCGCAGCAACCGGCGGCGAACTCAGCATCGACAACGACCCCGACCACGAAGCAATCGACGTCGCCTGGGTCCCCCTCGAAGAGCTCCCCACCCGCCTCTCATTCGCCAACGAGCAACACATAGCCCGCAGTGCGCGCGAATACATCACCACCCAGCTCTAAACACCCACCAAAGAGCCCCAAAACTAAAAGAAGCAATCACCCGCCGACACAGGAGAGACCTACGTGGCACGTAACGACGCCCGCTCAAGCGCAATCATGGCAGCAGGCACCCTCGTCTCGCGCATCCTCGGATTCGTCAAGACCATCCTGCTCACCGTAGCCATCGGCTCACTCTCAACCGTCGGCGACGTCTTCGAAACCGCCAACACCCTACCCAACCTCATCTACGTCCTCGTAGCAGGCGGCGTATTCAACGCAGTCCTCGTACCGCAAATCATTAAGGCAGCTAAAGCCCAAGACGGCGGCGCACGATACATCTCCAAACTCGTCACCCTCACCGTTACCGCAATCGGCCTCATCACCCTCATCACCGTCGCCTGCGCCTGGCCCATCATCAGCATCATGGGCTCAGGATGGAGCCCCGAACAACGACAGCTTGGCGTCATCTTCTCCCTCTGGTGCCTACCCCAAATCTTCTTCTACGGCCTCTACACCGTCATCGGACAGGTCCTCAACGCCAAAGACGCATTCGGCGCCTACATGTGGTCGCCCGTACTCAACAACGTCATCACCATCCTGTCGCTGTTCCTATTCATCTTCCTCTTCGGCGCACAGACCCCCAACCCCAACCCCATCCACACCGTAGCAAGCTGGACCAACGCACAAACCCTCGTGCTCGCAGGCTCCTCCACCTTCGGCGTCATCATGCAGGCACTCGTCCTGTTCATCCCCCTACGCAAACTCGGCCTGCGCCTCAAGCCCGACTTCGCATGGCGAGGCATCGGCCTGCGCGCAGCCTCCAAGCTCGCCGCCTGGACCCTCGCCTCCGGTATCATCTCCAACCTCGCGTTCCTCTACATGACCAAGGTCGCCGCAGGCATCGTCGGTCAGCGCGAACACTACGCCGCCCTCGGCATCCAAATCCCCGGTCTGCAGGCACTCAACTACGCCTCCATGCTGTACATGCTCCCGCACGGCGTCATCGGCATCTCCATCGCCACCGTGCTCTTCAACCGTATGAGCGCCTCCGCCATCGCCGACGACAGCGACAGCGTCATCTACGCACTCTCCCACGGCCTGCGCAACGCAGCCGTAGCCACCGTCTTCTGCATGGTCGCACTCATGGTCCTGGCAGGTCCCGTCGCCGTACTCTTCAGCGGCGGCGACCCCATCGCAGCAACCATCATCGCCAAGCTCATCGTCATCACCGCGCTCGGCACCCCCACCCTCACCATCAACTACCTCTACAGCCGCGTGCTCTACGCCCGCGAAGACGCACGCACCCCCTTCCGCATCCAGGTGTACTCCGCCATCATCATGGTCATCATGAGCTTCGCAGCATCCCTGCTCGACGCACAGTACACCGTGTACCTGCTCGCCTTCATCTACCCGGTGCACAACATCCTAATCCTGTTCATCAGCCACCACATGGTCCGCCGCCGCCTCGGCTACTACGGCCAGCGCGGCATCGTCAGCACCTACGCCCGCACCACCCTCGCCTCCCTCTTCGCAGGCGGCATCGCATCCATCGCACTCTGGCTGCTCGGCGGCTACCAGCTCGACGGATTCGCCTGGGCATCCAAGCTCACCGCAATCATCACCCTCGCCGTATGCGGCACCGTCATGGGCCTCGCATACCTCGCCGGTATACAAATCTTCCGCGTCAAGGAAGCCAACGCACTACTGGCACCCCTCACCTCCAAACTTGAGCGTTTTGCCCGCCGCTAAAGCAGCACACAACGCCCAACCCGGGTAGCTGCCCGCGCACCCACCGCACCCCACACCGGGACCCGCAGAGGACGCAGGCAACCACCCGGACGCCACAAACTATCACTCAGCCCCAGCATCCTTCAATGCCGGGTAGAATCTAATAGTCAGGGCCCGCCACACGGCAGGCACTATGAAACCACCTCGGGAGAACACGTTGTCGCAACAGATTCCGGTCGGATCGGTCCTCGGAGGCCGCTACGAGATCACCGCACACATCATCATTACGGCAGAATCCGACATGGTGCTTGAAGGCACCGACCAGATTCTCAACCGTAAGGTCTCGGTCGTCGTCGCATCGCCCAACCGCAGCGCACTGCTGGAAGCAAACTCCCGCGCGCTCGCAACCAACGCACGCGGCAACATCCAGATCCTCGACCTGGGCATCACCCCCGAAGGTAGCCGATACCTCGTCACCTCCCACACCCGCCCCGACACCCTACTGGACACCCTGCTGGTCGAAAACCACGCACTCTCCAACGCAGAAGACGCACTGGGCACCGAAATCTTCGGCGACTCCGAAAGCGGCAGCTCCCCCAACACCTACGAGAAGGTCTCCTCCTCCACCGCGAACCAGGAGAGCATCACCGCCGCCAAGAACTGGAACGCATCCGACGGCGCAGCAGTGACCGCATACTCCGAACCCACCAGCATCTACGAAGATGACGAAGACGAAGAAGACGGCAGCCGCGGCACCTGGGCAGTCGCCCTGGCAGCAGTCCTGCTGCTCGTCATCGTCGCAGGCGGTATCCTCACCTCCCTGGGCGCAATCGGCTCCAACCAGGCTGCCGCACCGCACACCCCCAAGTCTTCTATGTCGGCATCCGAAGCGGCTGCGGCAAGCGCTAGCGCATCGGCATCCCCGACCGCTACGGCATCGAACGCACCGGCTAAGATCGCGTCCGTCGCTCGCTTCGCACCCTCGAACCCCACGTTCATGAACGACATGGACAGCTTGATTCCGAACCTGACCGACGGTAATGCCAACACCGCATGGATCAGCTACGGCTTCGGCACCGCCAACTACGCCGGCACCATCAAGGAATTCGGCCTGGCGCTGAAGCTGCAGACCCCCACCGTCGTCTCCAAGCTGACCATTCAGCAGACCACCGGCGTCGGCGGCTCCTTCACCGTCTACACCAACAGCTCCGCATCCCTGAACGGCGCGGTTGAGGTCGGCAAGGGCACCTTCGAAGGCAAGGACGCAGTCGTCACCCTGGACACCTCTAAGCAGAGCGCAGAAAAGGGCGCCTACGTGATCATCGTGGTCAACGAGCTGCCCCGCCTCACCCTGCCGATTGGAACTTGGAATTACGGTCTGCGCATCAACGAAATCAAGGTGGACTAATCACCCTATAACGCGACGCCAATAGGGCGCTCGCATCCCAGACAAAAGGGCGGGGCTTCTGAACTCAACGGTTCGGAAGCCCCGCCCTTTTTGATGTCTATTTATGACTCTTTATGGCAGGGGCACTACTCAAAGATTCACAGTGCGCGGAGTATCTGGATATAGGGTCCCCCAAGATGGAATAATCGAGGATAAAGCCCCGTTATAAGGGCAGAACGAACTACCTACAATGGAAAGACATGTCCGATGACTGAGAATCTGGGAGGCCTCTTCGGAGGCGCAGCCCTGGGCAACCTGAACCTCGCATCCGCACCCGCTACCAAAGCGGCACCGGCAGCCGAGGCTGAGGCTGACGCAACCGTCCACAACATCATTATTGTGGGCTCCGGCCCCGCCGGCTACACCGCGGCAATCTACGCGGCACGCGCCGAGCTGAAGCCCGTCCTCTTCGCCAGCTCCCTGGCACCCGGCGGCGCCCTCATGAACACCACCGAGGTGGAGAACTTCCCCGGCTTCATTCAGGGCATCCAGGGCCCCGAGCTGATGGAGAACATTGGCCAGCAGGCTGAGCGTTTCGGTGCAGACATCCGCTACCAGGATGTAGAAAAGGTCGAACTCACCGGCGACGTGAAGAAGGTCTATACCGCAGACGGCGCCGTTCACCTGGCGAAGACCGTCATCATGACCACCGGTTCTCAGGTCCGTAAGCTCAACATCGAGGGCGAAGATCGACTCTCCGGTTACGGCGTCTCCTGGTGCGCAACCTGCGATGGCTTCTTCTTCAAGGACAAGGAAATCGCAGTGGTCGGCGGTGGCGACTCCGCACTGGAGGAGGCGCTGTTCCTGACGACCTTCGCCTCCAAGGTGTACCTGGTGCACCGCCGCGATTCTTTCCGCGCTTCGGAAATCATGCAGACCCGCGTTTTCAACAACCCGAAGATTGAGGTTGTCTGGGACTCGGCTGTTACTGCCGTTCACGGTGAGAGCAACCTCGAGTCGATTACCCTGACCAACACCAAGGACGGTTCTGAGCGTCAGCTGGCTGTTCAGGGCCTGTTCATCGCTATTGGCTCCGACCCTCGCGTGGAGCTGGTACGTGGTCAGCTGGAGATTACCGAGAACCACACCATTGCGGTTCAGGGTCGTTCCTCGAAGACTTCCGTTCCCGGTGTTTTTGCTGCCGGTGACGTAATTGACCCGACCTACCGCCAGGCAATTATTGCCGCTGGTTCCGGTGCTGTTGCCGCTCTGGACGCGCAGCACTACCTCGAAAACCTCTAAACTATTCGTATTACTCGCAGGGGAATCCACCCTGTGTCAGAAAGGAGCACTCCGTGAGCAGTGTACAGCAGGCAACTGATGCCACTTTTGACGAACTGGTTCTGAAGAACGACAAGCCCGTTATCGTGGACTTCTGGGCTGAATGGTGCGGCCCCTGCCGCATGGTTGGCCCCGTAATTGACGAGATCGCTGGTGAGTACGCCGACAAGGTCGACGTGGTCAAGGTGGATGTTGAAGCAAATGGTGATACCGCCATGAAGTACGGCATTACCTCTATTCCCGCCATTTACCTTTTCAAGGGTGGCGAGGTCGTCAAGAAGACTGTAGGTGCTAAGGCGAAGTCTGCTCTGCTGGCCGAGTTTTCCGAGCACCTGGGCTAATCTTTCGAGAAGCTAAAGAAAACCCTCGGTGATGTTTCACGTGAAACATCACCGAGGGTTTTTTGTATATACAACTGATTTCAGTTGCCAAATATTGTTTTATGCGAAAATTTATCCTGAGAAATCAGAATCCAAAACGCGGATAATACGGTTCAGATCCTCAACATTCGCAAACTCGATGGTCATCTTACCCTTGCGGGCACCCAGCGAAATCTTCACCGAAGTATCGAGCTTGTCAGCAAAAGCCTCCGCAATATAGTCCAGACGCTCACGGTGCTTCTGAGGCTGAGGAGCCTTACGCTCCTTCACCTCCGCAGCGCCGGATGCATGGTTCACCAGCTCCTCAGTCGCACGAACCGACAGGCCCTCATTCACAATCTTCTGAGCGAGAGTCTCAATCTGAGCCTGATCAGTCAGAGCCAGCAGGGCACGAGCGTGACCAGCGGAGAGAATACCCGCCGCAACGCGACGCTGCACCAGAGCAGGCAGCTTCAGCAGACGAATCGTATTCGAAATCTGGGGGCGAGAACGACCAATGCGCTTAGCCAACTGCTCCTGAGTAGTGTCGAACTCCTCCATAAGCTGCTGGTATGCCGCAGCCTCTTCAATGGGGTTCAGCTGACTGCGATGCAGGTTCTCCAGCAGGGCGTCACGGAGCAGATCGCCGTCTTCAGTCTCGCGAACAATCGCCGGGATGGTGCTCAGTCCAGCCGCCTGGGTTGCGCGCCAGCGGCGCTCACCCATGACCAGCTCATATTTTTCGGCGCCGTTTTCGCGCGAGGGACGCACGACAATCGGCTGCAGAACGCCAATCTCACGTACCGAGTGGATGAGCTCTTCCATATCCTGCTCATCAAAGTCAGTTCGGGGCTGCTTGCGGTTCGGGTGAATATCACGAACGTTCAGCTCAGCAAACTGGGCACCGGGAACCGGAACCAGACCGCCCTGCTCTTCGGAAGCAGACTGCGGGGTGGAGACATCTTCACCAAAGAAGAAGTCCACCGGGCGGCGAGTCAGGGTGGTGTTGCGCAGTGCAGCACCCATGTCCACGCGGGGCTTCTTCTTCGATGTTTCACGTGAAACATCCTGCGAGGAGGCGGGAGCTTCGACCTTCTCCTCTACCTTCCGGGCTTCAGCAGGTTTTTCCTGAGCGGGCGCAGCTTCGGCAGGCTTATCTTCTGCAGACTCAGCTTTAGCGCTCTTGCGCTGCTTCTCCGGCTTAGCCTCGTGAGCCATTTCGAAGAGGCCGTCAGTCATCGGCTCTTCAATCGGAGCAGATACCTTCTTGGGTGCAGTCTTTACGGCGGTAGTCTTTTCGGATGCCTTCGCCTCAGCATTACCAGAATTCTTCGTACTCTGAGGGATCAGTGCCCCCAGGCCACGACCCAAGCCGCGTCGCTTTTCAGCCATCGTTACTCCTTAGGGCTCCCGGACGAGCCCGCTCATTTTTCTTCTTCATCTAGTGTAAACGAAATAAGCACTCGAAAGCAGGAGTGAAAACTGCACGGCGCATTATCCGAAATATTCCTGATAATTAATTTACCAAGGCTGTTTTCTAGAATTTAATCCAGAAAATATCGCATAAAATGAACCCTTTTGAATTATCAAGAGACAATTCAAAAGGGCTCGTTTCAAAAGATTCAGATTATGCGGATCGACGTGAGAGTTCCTGCGCCGCCTCGCGGTAGGCGCGAGCGCCAGTCGACGAAGAATCGTAGGTGATGACGGTCTGCTGATAGCTGGGAGCCTCAGAGATACGAACCGAGCGAGGAATCTTCACGCTCAGAGTCTCCTCCGGGAAGTGCTCGCGCACCTCCTCTGCCACCTGGAACGCCAGGTTGGTGCGGGCATCGTACATGGTCAGCAGAATCGTGCTGATGCGCAGCTTAGAGTTCAGATGCTTCTGAATCATCTGAATATTCTTCAGCAACTGACTCAGGCCTTCCAGAGCGTAGTACTCGCACTGAATCGGAATCAGAATTTCTTCTGCCGCGACGAAGGCGTTGACGGTCAGCAGGCCGAGGCTCGGCGGGCAGTCGATGAAGACATAGTCTAGGCGTTCCATGCCCTGCTTCTCGCGCCATTCAGTGTAGTCCATCAGGGCGTTCTTGAGGCGAGTCTCGCGCGCCACCAGGGAGACCAGCTCGATTTCCGCGCCCGCGAGGTCGATATTGGCGGGGGCGCAGAACAGGCCGGGCATATCGGGGCATTCCTGAACGATTTCAGAAAGCGGCTTATCCTCAATCAGGACGTTGTAGACGCTGGGGACATCCACGCCGTGCTCAATGCCCAGTGCGGTCGAGGCGTTACCCTGCGGGTCGTTATCAATCACCAGGACGTTGAGCCCAGCCTCCGCGAGCGCAGCTGCGAGGTTCACGGCGGTGCTGGTTTTACCCACGCCGCCCTTCTGGTTCGACACGGTGAAGACACGCGTATGCACAGGCTTGGGGAGCAAATCTGCTACAGATTTCTGAGCTTGAGGAGTCATCGGGTGCCTTCCATATTCCGGGTGGTGTGTCTACGGTGATGCGTCTTCTGGTGCCTCGCGCGTGGCAATACTCTGCGGCATGTGCGCGTGAGGAAGATTCAGCCTCCACTCCCCCACCGTTTCACTCATCTCAGCATGTTTCACGTGAAACATACTCTGTGAGGTAATGAAGCCTGCAATGTTTCACGTGAAACATTGGTGCTTCCCAAATGGTTCATGAAGGGCTCGGGGCCCCGTAATGAATCAGCAGGCTTTGATGCAGAAGAGTCTAAGGTTTCAATCCTTCCTTAAGGGTACCCGGCATCAGGTCAATACTCCACGCGAGAGGTCATTCTATGTACTCTACGGATGCAATTGCTCCACACACCCGAGCCGGCGCACAAAAAATGGGCGGTACCGCCTAAGCTACGCATATTCACTAGCTCAGGCGGTACCGCCCATTCAGGACGAAACCTTTAGAGGCGAACTCGAACCACCGTCGTCGGCTCTTCCAGCAGGTCACCACCGGCGGTGAGAATCTCGGTCTCGCGCGCACCGTAACGGTTCAGCTTCTTCTTCGCCTTAGCAATCTCCTCCGCGGCGCTACGACCCTTCAGGGCCAGCAGCTCACCGGTGCCGCGCAGAATCGGCAGAGTGATGTCCAGCAGGCCCACCAGGGCGGACACAGCGCGTGCAGTCACCACATCGGCCTCCACGGCGCCCACAGCCTGCTCGGCACGCGAGCGCAGCACGGTCACGTTCTCCAGACCCAGGTCCTCAACAACCTCATTCAGCCAAATCACGCGGCGCTCCAGAGGCTCAATCAGGGTCAGCTTCAAATCCGGGCGGGCAATCGCCAGGCACAGGCCGGGCAGGCCGGCACCAGAGCCAACATCGGCCACCGACGCATTCGGTGCAATGTACTCCTGCACCACGGCACAGTTCAGCACGTGGCGAGCCCACAGGCGCGGCACCTCACGCGGACCAATCAGGCCACGCTCAATACCGGTCGTCGCCAAGTGCTGCACGTAGCGCTCGGCCAGAGGCAGGCGCTCACCGAACACAGCCTCCGCAGCGGCGCGCTCGCTCTCATTGAGAGCAACCATCGAAGTCTCCATACTAGGCTCCTACCTCGGGAAGAGAAATCACCACGTGACGGCGGGGACCCTCGCCCTCAGACTCACTGTACAGGCCAGCAGCAGCCACCACATCGTGCACGACCTTACGCTCGTACGCGCTCAGCGGCTTCATGTGCTCATCACGACCGGTAGCGCGCACCTTCTCAATCGCGTCGGCAGCGATCTTCTCCAGCTGCTCACGACGCTCAGCGCGGTAACCAGCGATATCCAGAATCAGGCGGGAACGGGTGCCGTTACCAGCCAGGACGGAGAGGCGCACCAGCTCCTGCAAAGCCTCCAGAACCTCGCCGTGGCGACCAACCAGGTGGCGCAGTTCCTCATTGTCATCATCGTCATTGACGACCGACAGGTAGATGCGGTTATTGCGCACCTCAATATCAATGTCGCCGTCCATATCGACGATATCGAGGAGCTCCTCGAGGTAGTCAGCGGCAATATCGCCTTCCTCGTCGATGTCCTCAAAATCGTCTTCTTCGCCCTCAAGGGGCTCCTCTACCAGCTGCTCCTCAATGAGCTGCTCGTCCTCATATTCCATAGCTTCAGTCACAATAATCCTCGGGATGTTCGGAGGGGTGTCCTAGGGGTAAAAAGTATCTCATACACGGCGCCGGGCCCGCGCCAACAATGGCGAGAACCCGGCCCGAATCACGGAAGAAAACTACTTCTTTCCGTTCTGCTTATTGCGTTGCTGCTTCTGGCGCTTCTTGCCAACCGGCTGCTGACGCTGACCCGCAGCGGCACGCTCACGAGCCTCCTGCAGATCCTTCTCGTGCTGCTCACGGGTCTTACCAATCGGGGGCAGGCCCTTCGCCGCACGGCGAGCATTCAGCTCACGCTCCGCCTGAGAACCGGGGGTCGGGTTATTGCGGATAACCCACCACTGCTGGCCCAGCGACCAGATGTTCGACACGGTCCAGTAGTACATAACACCCAGCGGGAAGTTAATACCGGAAACAGCGAAGATGATCGGGAAGATGTACATGATCATCTGCTGCTGACGGAACATCGGAGAGTTCAGAGCCGCCTCCGACATGTTCTTCACACTCAGCTGCTTCTGAATGTAGAACTGGGTCGCACTCATCAGAACAATCATGATGACCGCCTGAACGATAGTGGCGGTAGCGTCACCAGCGCCCGGGTGCAGCATGGTCGCGAACAGCTGAGCACCAAAAATCTGCGAGTCATTGAACTGATGCACCAGATCAGCCGGCAGCATGAGCACGCTCTCGTTGCTCTGCGCTGCGGTGGGAACGCCCATCAGCACCTGGTACAGACCGAAGAAGATTGGCATCTGAGCCAGAATCGGCAGGCAGGAGGCGAAGGGGTTCGTACCGTGCTTACGGTACATTTCCATCTGCTCCTGAGCCATAGCCTGGCGGGAGAGCTGGTCCTTCTTGCCCTTGTACTTCTCCTGCAGCTTCGCCATATCGCCCTGCATCGCGGTCATACCGCGCATAGCCTTAATCTGCTTGACGAACAGCGGAATGGTCAGGGTACGCATCACCAGGGTCAGGAAGATAATGCACAGAACCCAAGTCAGACCCGAAGCCGGGTCCATGCCCAGCGAGGTGAAAAGAGTGTGGAACAGCCACAGGACCACGGAGACGATCCATTTAAATGGCCAAAGAATCAAATCAAAAATATTCACGCGGGAATACTCCTTAAGGACTCGGCTAAGTCATTGTGTGGGAGGCGCCGCCTACTCAGGGCGGGCGTCACCACCGGTGTGAGGGGTGTAAAGATGGGGGTGATTGAGCAGAATAATTTTCGGTTCTGCTCCGGGAGCGAAAGTACGCTTCCCCTCCGGAACTGGGTCGATACCTCCGGTCGCCCAGGGAACGCACCGCAGAATACGGCGCACCGTCAGGGAAAGCCCGCCCATCGCACCGTGGGTGGTCAGCGCCTCCAGGGCGTAGGCTGAGCAGGTCGGGTAGTAGCGGCACACGTCCCCGTAGAGGGGGGAGACGACCTTGCGGTAGGCCTTCATGCACGCAATCAGCAGGTTCTGGGGTAGAACGTAGAGTGCCTGCAGGAACGTTTCAGGCCTCACGAATTCGTTAGGTGCTAGAGCCAGCAACTCGTCGGGGCCCAGAGTCTCAGCAGAAGCGTTATAGGTGCCGCTGTGATGCGCGTGGAAGCGTTCTTCGCAGCGCTCACGCTGGGGACGACTCACGGCTTCTCCTTGCTCTGAGGCAAATCGAGCTTAGCGAAAGCAGCCTCAAGTGCCGATTCGTAGTCACGACGCAGCTGCTCCCAGCTGGCATTTGCGGAGGCGGGAAGCGCTCGCACCGCGATGGCGTAGCCTTCCGGATGCGCGGCGCAGGTGAACGCAGCAAGTTCACGCAACCGGCGTTTGACCAGGTTGCGTGTGACTGCGTTGCCCACCGCCTTCGACACAATGAAACCTACCTGGGTTGTTTTTCCAGGATTTTTCGCCGTAGATACAACGATGTTCCGACGTCCTGTACGGATGCCGGAACGGAAGGCGTGGGAGAATTCTGCGCTGGTGCGCATACGGTGCCGTTGAGGCAGCACGTGTTCCCCTTTACGTAGTGTGGGAGATTCGGCTCGTGTGCTGAGCTGATCTCCGCGTGTATTTCACGCTTAATGATAGTTCGCCCGCCGATGCGTGTGCATCGGCGGGCGAACTATATGCCGTGATTAGGCCGAGAGCTTTGCGCGGCCCTTACCGCGGCGGTTCGACAGAATCGCGCGGCCTGCACGGGTACGCATACGCAGACGGAAGCCGTGCTTCTTGGCGCGACGGCGGTTGTTCGGCTGGAAAGTACGCTTGCTCATACTTTGTCTCCTTGATTTTTGCGGTTCGTGCCCTCACGGGGTATCGGAACCGTACGCTTCTTGGTGCACGGAGGTACCGCGACTATTCGCAGTAGGCGGTGCACACACAACAGCACAACTTTAGAAGAGTGGAGGGCGTAAATCAAGTTCTTGACGCTTTTTTCCGCGTGATTCCGGGCTCGTTTGTGGTGTGGAGGCGGTGATTGCGGCGGGCGCACAGGGTGTGGGGACACCACTAACTCAGGGGGCGTAAACCTGGGGATATTTACGGCGGCACGATATCCACCGCGGTGCATATCCCCCTAAAACTCCTGCCACTTCTAAGTTATCCACAGCCATGAACTCCGGAGCTATTCCGCTAAATATCAAGGAAGAAGCCCTATTGTGCACCTAAATCCACCGCTTATCCACTTCTGTAATTACAAGTTTTCCACCGTGTGGAAAACTCTTGTGGATAACTTTCTCCCCCTGTGTATTAAACGGGTAGAATCTTAATGACCTCGCGGTGGTTTCCGGCATGATTTCTTTACTGCACCACCGCTTCACATCGAGTGAAAGTAAAGAATTCCATGACCGACTCCCTTCAGGCGCGCTGGGCGCATCTGCTCTCCATTCTTGCCGCCGATCCGGCGGTGACGGCACGTCAGCGCGGTTTCGTGAATCTTGCGCAGCCTCAGGGATTGATGGGTTCTTCTCGCCTCATCATTGAGGTGCCGAATAAGCTCACCCGTGCGGTCTTCGAGGAGCAGATTAGTGCTTCGTTCCGTGCGGCTCTGCACGAGGCTTTCGGTCCGTCGACCACCGCGCTTTTCGATGTGAATGAGTCGATGGTTCCGGTTGAACCTGCAAGTCAGGACGTTTTCCAGGGTGAGCGTGAGGTGCCTGTTGAGCACCAGCCCGCCCCTTCGGCAGCGGCGGCTTCTGTGCATCCCGAGGCGCCCGCCGGCTCGCGTGCTTTTGAGTACTACACGGAGCCGCATCCGGGCCCTGACCACTACGAGGTGCCCGCTGATGAGCAGGTCACCCGCCCCTCCCTGCACGACTTGGAGGCGGAGCGTGCCGGATTCCCCTCCGCACAGCAGCCCGCTCCGGCTGCTTCTGCTGCTCCTGCTGCGGGTGTGCCGGCGCCTCACGAATACCCGGCACCCACTTTCGTTCCGGACGCCCCGGCGGTACCGCAGACCCAGCAGGTGCATCCGCATGAAGACCCGGAAAACGCGCCGACTTGGGATAGCTCTGCCCGACTGAACCCGAACTACACCTTCGACACCTTCGTGATTGGTCAGTCCAACCGCTTTGCGCACGCGAGCGCTTTCGCGGTGGCGGAGCAGCCCGGCATTGTCTACAACCCGCTGTTCATCTACGGCGGTTCGGGCCTGGGTAAGACCCACCTGCTGCACGCGATCGGCCACTACACCAAGTATCTGTACCCGAATTTGCGGGTGCGCTACGTGAATTCTGAGGAGTTCACGAATGACTTCATTAACTCGATTCGTGACGATGAGGGTTCGTCGTTCAAGCAGATTTACCGCAATGTTGATGTTCTTCTGATTGACGATATCCAGTTTTTGGCGGGTAAAGAGGCGACGATGGAGGAGTTCTTCCATACGTTTAACGCCCTGTACAACCATCAGAAGCAGATTGTGATTACTTCTGATTTGCCGCCGAAGCAGCTGACCGGTTTTGCTGAGCGTATGCGTTCGCGTTTCGGTTCGGGTCTGAATGTGGATGTGCAGCCTCCGGAGCTGGAGACTCGTATCGCGATTCTGCGGAAGAAGGCTCAGAACGAGATTTTGCCGGTGCGCGATGACGTCATGGAATACATTGCTTCCCATGTCACGGCCAATATTCGCGAGTTGGAGGGTGCTCTGATTCGTGCGAGCGCTGCCGCCTCGATGAAGAAGCCGCCGGAGCCTATTACCCTGGCTGAGGCTGAGACCTATCTGAAGGATTTGCTCTCTGATACCGGTGGTGCGGAGATTACGTCGGCGCTGGTTTTGGCGACGGTTGCGAAGTATTTTGATGTGTCCATTGAGGATATGCAGTCGAAGTCTCGCACCCGTACGCTCACGAATGCGCGTCAGGTGGCGATGTATCTTCTGCGTGAGCTGACCGAGATGTCCCTGCCGCGTATTGGCAACGATTTGGGTGGCCGCGACCATACGACGGTGATGCACGCGGTGCGTAAGGTGAGTGCGCAGATGGCGGAGCGTCAGACGATTTTCAATCAGGTGACTGAGCTGACGAATTTGATTCGCCAGGAGCAGCGCGCCGCCGGCTAGGTGTGCTTTTTTCCCTGTCCCGTAGCTTATTTTGTGCCTTGACTAGGTGTTTTATGGGCTTCGGGGCGGGGATTTTCTGCTGGTTTCAAGGATTTTAGCGACTCAAAAAGGTGGATTTTCGGGGTGTGGATAAGCTGTGCTTTAACTCATGCGTTCGTGTGGACGTTAAGTGCATGAATATTCAAAAGATGTGGAATTGAGAAAATGCATAAATATTCATACACAAGGCATCCTCAGCATCGGGTGGATTCTTCCACTTAATGTCCACAGGCTACTTCCGCGTCATTGCGGGCAAGGAAGGGGTTTTCCACCGTTTCCACAAGCGTTAACAATACTACTGTACTTAAAGAAAAAATCCTCCCCATAACAAGTAGTTCTGCTCAACCGGCCGAGCTGGTTCAAGTTTTTCTATGCACCTCTACTGAAAACGTAGATTTTCGCGGGTGGGGATCGATAGCTGCACGCTATCTCCTAGGTTGGGTTTGGCGGTTGGGTTTGCACAAGAAACCAACACTGGACTATCACCTAATTCGAACCTGTTTTCGACTGTATTTACCGCATCTTCCGCCCATCTTTGTAATTACAAAAATACAGCGCCCCCGCATGCCTCATCTCACCCGATTTTTCGCTGCGGGAGCGACCTTCGAGTCTCTGTGTAATTACAAAATCCGGTAGGATGGATAGACGCGCGCGCGGAAGATTCACTGCGCATCAGAGCACGCGATATTTCCGGCTCTATCGTCCAAAGCTTTACGTGCGCCCACAAACTACTCTCTAATTCCGTGAAAGGCGCCTTCTCGATGAAATTCACCGTTGAACGCGATGTCCTTGCCGAAGCAGTCGGCTGGACGGCACGCTCACTTCCGCTGCGTCCCACCTCCCCCGTACTCAACGGTCTGCTGATTACCGCCTCCGCAGGTGAGGTCAGCATCGCAAGCTTCGATCACGAGACCAGCGCCCGTCAGGTCATTGCAGCCGATGTTGAAGCAGAAGGCGTTTGCCTGGTTCCCGGCAAGATCCTGGCAGAAATTTGCCGCTCCCTACCGAATGCACCCGTCGAGTTCACTGCAGATGAGTCCGTGATTCGTCTTCACTGCCGTTCTGCTAACTTCCAGCTGGCTGGCATGCCGGTCGTGGACTACCCCGAGCTTCCCGAGCTTCCTGAAATTTCCGGTACCGTTGACGGCGCCGAATTCGCTGAAGCCGTCAAGCAGGTTCAGATTGCGGTCTCCAAGGATGAGACCCTGCCGCTGCTGACCGGTATCCGCGTAGAAATCAATGGCGACACCATGACCCTGCTCGCCACCGACCGCTACCGCCTGGCAATGCGCGAAATCAAGTGGAACCCGGTCAACCCCGACGTTCAGGCGGCTGTGCTGCTGAAGGCTAAGACCGTCTCCGAGGTCGGTAGCACCCTCTCCGGATCCGGCGAACTGTCTATCGCTCTGCCCGCCGCTGGCGAGCTGATCGGCTTTGCTGCTGGCGCCCGCCGCACCACCAGCGTTCTGATGGACGGCGACTACCCCAACATCCGTGCGCTGTTCCCCGAGCAGACCCCGATTCACGCGGTGGTTCGCACCTCCGACCTGGCTGAGGCTGCTCGCCGTATCTCCCTCGTGGCGGAACGCAACACTCCCCTGCGTCTGAAGTTCACTCAGGGTTCGGTTGCCATTGATGCCGGCCGCGGTGATGAGGCTCAGGCTTCTGAGACTCTGCAGGCGCACCTGTCCGGTGATGACATCACCGTTGCGTACAACCCCGCCTACCTCTCGGATGGTTTGAAGGTTTTCGGTACCGAGTTCGTTCGTTTCTCCTTCACCGATGCGCCGAAGCCCGCCGTGATTTCCGGTCAGGACGAGCCTTTGGCTGAGGACGACCGCAACTACCGTTACCTGCTGATGCCGGTTCGCCTGCCGTCGAACTAGTAGCTCACCGCCCCGCGCGCCTCCCAAAGCTCTGTCCAGGGAAGTCCGCGGGGCTGTGCTTTCTGGCCGCCTGTGCCCACCCCCAACCGAACCGTACGAAAGGAGCTTCCGGTGTATATCGACCATATTTCGTTGTTGGATTACCGCACCTACGCTCTGCTGAGCCTGCCTCTTTCGGCGGGAGTTACGGTGTTTCTGGGTTCGAACGGTGTGGGGAAAACCAATATTGTTGAGGCGATTGACTATGCGGCGTCGCTGTCTTCGCACCGTGTGAGCCATGACGGGCCGCTGGTGCGGATGGGGGCTTCGCGCGCCTATATTCGTACCCGTACGGTGCGCGGTTCGCAGCAGACGGTGACCGAGTTTGAGATTGCTCCGGGGCAGAGTAACCGGGTGCGCATTAATCGTGCCGCGCCGGTGCGTGCCAAGGAAGCGCTGGGTATTGCCCGCACGGTGTTGTTCTCCCCGGAGGACCTTCAGCTGGTGAAGGGGGACCCGGCGGGTCGTCGTCGTTTTGTGGATGAGCTGGCTGTCTCTTTGCGTCCGGTGGTTGCTGGCTACCGTAGCGAGTATGAGCGGATTTTGCGGCAGCGTAATTCGCTGCTGAAGTCCATGCAGCGTAAGGCGCGGGATGAGAACGCGTTGAGCACGTTGTCGGTGTGGGATGAGCAGCTGTCGACTCTGGGTGCCCAGCTGCTTTCTGCGCGTTTTCGTTTGCTGCAGCGTTTTTTGCCGCAGCTTCGCCGCGCCTACGCGGGGCTGACGGACGGTTCTAAAGAGGTTGGTTTCGACTATGAGTCGACTGTTTTTTCGAGCATGGGCGAGCGCTCGATTGAGCATGCGGCGCTGATGCGCGTTGAGGACCTCAAGGAGGCTTTGATGCGTGGTTTTGCGGAGCGTCGACGTGACGAGATTGAGCGTGGGGTGACCTTGGTGGGTCCGCACCGTGAGGACATTACCCTACTGCTCGGTGGCATGCCGGTGAAGCATTTTGCCTCGCACGGCGAGAGCTGGTCTTTTGCTCTGGCGCTGAAGTTGGCGTCCTGGTTTGTGCATGTTGAGGATGATTCCTCGGCGGGTTCTTCGCCGATTCTGATTCTTGATGATGTGTTTGCGGAGCTTGATTCTGCGCGCCGCCACCGCCTGGGTGCGATGGTTGCTGACGCGGAGCAGGTGCTGATTACCTGCGCGGTGCTCAGCGATATTCCGGAGGAGCTGGGCGACTACCGCCTGGTGTCGGTGACGGCGGGACACGCCGAGTATGTGCAGCCTTCCGCTGACCCTGCCACCGACCTTGTCACTGACTCTGCGGGGCAGTCGAGCTCGACCGTTTCTGTGCTCGCAGAAGGTGACGGCGATGAGTAACCCCGCCCGCCTCCAAAACCATGTTTCACGTGAAACAGTCGATGAATTCGCGGAACCGCAGTTTGCGGAGCCTCACAACCCGCGCGAGGTTGACGGCGTAGGCGAGTTTTACCGTGACGAGGTGGATGCCCCCTCCGCCCTGCTGACCCGCATGCGTGTGGCGGCTCAAGAGCGCGGTGAGGCACCCCTGAACGCCTTCTCTGCGAATAAAATTATGCGCGATTTTGGTGCGGTCATGTCCGGTACCGCCTCGAAGAAGAAATCGCGGCGAGCGCAGGGCTGGGATCCTCGCGTCATGGGCGGCTATAGTGGCCCCGGAGAGAGCTCTCGCGACCCTAAGCCCCTCGGTGGCATCGTCAGTGCTCTCATTCGCTCTCGCGGCTGGAGAGAGCCCGTGGCGGTCTCTAGTGTGCTGGCTCGCTGGGCTGAGCTAGTGGGTCCTGAAATCGCGGCGCACACCCGCCCGATCAGCTTCGAAAACTCCATTGTTGAAGTCCAGTGCGACTCCACCGCCTGGACGACTCAGCTGCGCCTGATGCACGGGCACCTGATCGAGCTATTCCGCCGCGAACTGGGTGAAGGTGTCGTAGCTCAGGTTCGCGTGCTGGGCCCGAATAATGGACGCTGGAATCAGCGAGGCTATCGGCGCGCGGCCGGCATGCGCGGTGTGCGCGACACCTACGGGTAGGTGTGGCGCGTCAGGGTCGGCAGAAACCTAAGATTCGGGGTGCGTTGCATAAAACGTGCCCCTTTTCTGCACCTCATGAAAGCTTCAGAATCGCCGGCAACCCCCACGAGGCTGTGAACCGTACCCCCTACCTCAAGAGGGGGTTGAAGCACTCTAAACCGCCTTTGCGGGCTTTTGAGCGGGGGATAGCTCTCAAAAAGCTCAATAAATGACGCCCGTAGATGGTTTTAAGCTCTCTTGCTCGGTAAAATAAAAGAGACAATGCGTAAAGTGTGCCCACCTATGGGCACCACCGGCAACGCGGGTTGTGCAGGCACTTTCTTGTGCCCTCTGTGAGGCGTTCTAGGCTGCCCGTAACTTTTCTTCGCCGGTTGCATCATCTACTCAAGGAGTTCTGCCTCGTGGCATCTGAACAGAATGCATCTGAACAGCAGCATGAATACGGTGCATCCGATATTACCGTGCTGGAAGGTCTGGAAGCGGTTCGCAAGCGCCCCGGCATGTACATTGGCTCGACCACTGAGCGCGGTCTGCACCACCTGGTCTACGAGGTTGTAGATAACTCGGTTGACGAGGCGCTCGCCGGTTACGCCTCCAAAATTGACGTGACCATTCAGGCTGATGGTGCTGTTCGCGTAGAGGATGACGGCCGCGGTATTCCCGTGGATGAGCACCCCACCGAGCACAAGTCCACTGTTGAGGTCG
>ERZ772942.327-NODE-327-length-20432-cov-13.204495_pt1 | contig 20432 bp, 10 predicted proteins | sample MGYA00511135_ERZ772942 | MGnify/ENA primary metagenome ERZ772942 (study PRJEB29015, sample SAMEA2738099) | human oral metagenome | biome: human oral; feature: human-associated habitat; material: saliva | place: China | collected 2265 ... | reverse complement strand
TCGTGCGGATCGTCGTTGTTCCGGGAGTGATCCCGCAGGTCAGAGGCTACCGCAGCGAGGGGAAAGGAGAGGTGGAGGCCCGAGTCGCTTCTTGGTGACGAGGCTGCCGACGCCGGCTGTGCTGAGATGCGCCGAGCATGGCACCATTTCCTGGGACGAGGTCAAGGCTGGCCTCGGGAGAGAGCGCGGTCGGTTCGACGTGAGGTTACGAGCCACGTTTGCGGAGATCCTTAGTGAGTCTCGTCCCGCTGTGGACAGGGCTAAGCGGGGCCGGCCATGATGGTGGGGAGCCACCCGGGTACCAGCCGGGCGACTCCCCTAGCAAGGGGATGGCCTAGCTGATCCACTTGCTGAGGGCATCCACAAGGACACCGACGGCCCGGACAAGGCGAGCGATCGAGTTCAGTATGTCGCTCACCTTCCGGGCCGTTACCTTGCCCTTGCGGACGTGTGCGCGTCGGCCTTTCGGCTTGGATGCGACCCTCGCGTGTTGGTAACAAAGGTTGACATTTGTGCTGTTCGGCAAATATAGTTGCCATCGTGGGGTTCTTGAAGAGTGCATGGAAGCACGGCCTCGCACGAGAGGACATTGACCATGCTCTGAGTAATCCCGCGACGGTCCATTATTTCGACGGATATGTCATCGTCGTCGGCCCTTCTCGGTCCGGTCATCTGATCGAAGTTGGTGTCAATGATGACGACTTCGTATTTCATGCGATGTCAGCGCGCGAGAAGTTCTTGAGGAGGAAGTGAATATGAAGACCACCGACGAGATTCTTGACGAGATCGAGAACGCCAACGACGGGGATGGCCCGGATCCCGTGGCTACGGTCGACGATCCCGATCTCGCAAGAATTGCGGTTGCGCAGATACGTCTTCGTGCCGCCGAGCGCGAGCTCGATGAGGCTGTAATGGTTGCACGCGATGTTGGCCTGTCGTGGCAAGCGATCGGGGATGTATTAGGTATGACGCGCCAAGGCGCGAACAAACGTTTCCACGCCGCCTGAAATGGTCTGTGGATTTTGCGGGTAGTTCGACCTGAGGCATCGAGCGTCGTCGGTGGGCATCCTTAACAGGCTGCGTCCTTGTAGATGATGTGATCGCCGTTCCTATGAATTGGGAGCAGCCCCAATCTTCTCGCAATCTTTCTTTCTTGAACAAATTATACCAGCGTTCCAAGAAGAGGTGCCGAGGGGGTGGGCTCCATCATGACAGTCGACACTGCCAACTGGTGCTTGCAAATATCGTGGTTGTATTGCTGTGACAGCCTAAATAAGAGTGCCTGAGGTTCCCCAGAGCTTGAGGCTTGGTGAGAAAAGTGGCATGAACCTACATGTCGAGTTGGAGTTGATCTTCTTTGGGCTCCGGAGCGCCGGATAATAAGCCACAGAACCGTCTAGCTCGGGTGATAGCCACATAGATGATGCAGTGCTCTTCCTCCAACTCATGAAGTCCCGACGTGAGCGCTGCTAGCTGAGTGTGAGAGAGTGCAACTCCGACGCGTTCCCACTCCAGTCCCTTGGCTTGGAAGACGGTAAGGCCTGGAATAACAGTCTTCTGCTTGAGTCTTTCTGCCAGTCGAGTAAGCTGCAGTCGTATCTCAGCCTCTTTGTCGTCGTCGTGAAGTCGACTTGGTTTGCGTAATCCAAAACTCTTGATAGCTCCGCGGAGGTCGTCAAGTACTTCAGTCTCGTCTTTGCCGGCAATCAAACTGTTGATGATCGGCATAAGTTTACGGTCTTGCTTTGCTTGGAAGTCCCCGTGATCGAGCCCAAGCTTCATAATCGCGCTTTCGCGTCCGTACGATGCTGTGCTGAGACGGGCGCGCGTGACAACGTCAAGGAGAAGGTTCATCGCCGCATCCGTGTTATTGTTCACGGTGTGAAACGCAAGTGGAAGAACATTATCGCCGACGGACCATAGTTGGGTCCAATTCCGGGCGAGTGCGACGTCAACCTCGCTGCTGTCGACTTCAGGGAGGGAAACCCCGAGACCCTGCCTGAGGTCTGCCGCGAGCTGAGGCATTTGATCGCCCTGGAATCGGAATGACTCTGGTTGCTGATATGCCTTGAAGTGTTCGGAAGTGTCCCTTAGTAGATTCTCAACGAGTTGCGGTGTTGCGCCTCGCCATTTGTAGATTGCTTGCCACGGGTCTCCGATCAGGGTTACTGAGAGGTCAGAGTCGGATGCCAAGCGAACGATATTGAGGTCAAGAGAATCTGCGTCATACACTTCATCGATCACCAGAGCGCGGTAGTTCCTAGACAGCCAGTCGGCTGCGAACTTTCGAGGCTCTTCGAACTTTAGCGCCTCTTCTAAGATGGAGCGAACGTCCTCGTGACTGATGATGCCCGATTTTAGAACATTCTCATGGCATTCTTTAGTTCCAATTCCCATACCATACTTTTTTACTACTTTGCTGATTGACACCACAGATAAACTGTTGTTTAGGGTGGCAAGCCGCTTGTATTGGCCAGCCTCCAGGAATCGGAATCCTTTTAGTCCCCGATAATCGTCACGTACATCGAGAGGTAGGACGTCTGTTGGCTGCGAGGCTTCTTTCTTGTGGTCGTCGTGCCTATCGGAATCTGTGTTGACTCCCTGCCATGTGATTATTTTTTCTTCGATGAGATGAGTGAGGAGGTCGACGTGGAGGTGGTCGAAGGTGGCGACACGATGAGCTGGCATGATGCAGTTTGCGCCCCATCGGCGGTTGATTCGCTCGCGCAACTCGGCCGCTGCAGCCCGGTTGAAGGTTAGGCCGAGCACGCCACGAAGGTCGCCCGCCTGATAGCGCAAGTAGCCGTAGCGCTCTGCCGCGATGGTCGTCTTACCGCTGCCTGGGGCTGAGACGACGTTGATGAGTCGATCGGGCGTGGCTGCGGCAAGTGCTTGGGCGTCGGTTAAGTGAACCATTGATGTGCTCAAACGATGTCATCTGTGGGAGTGATACCGGGATCTGAGCCGTCGTAGAGCCAAGTGAACATGTCGCTGATGTGAGTCGGTACCACAACTGAGCTCAAGCTCTGGTCGATCAGCAGTGACAGTCCAAGGGCAAACCAGCCCTTATGTTTCGGATATTTATCAAAGAACTGGTCGACGGCGTCGGCTGTTATTGGGGAAGGTGCATTGAGATGACACTTTGTAAAAGTGTCCTCAATGAGTGCTTCGTTCCCATCGACGAGTGAGGGTTCCAACGTTGGCCGGGACCAGAAGAAGCGCGCCGAATCATGGTCGAGTTCTCCATGCCAAGCAGGGGGTTGTGGGGCGGGGAGTGGTATGCCACGTAGATCCGTGTCGGCTAGGGCCGCGATACGGGTGACGAGTTCGTGGCCAGGTGTTGCAAGCAGGCGCATCGGCCATTGCCCAATTTTGTGTCCGACTGGAAGAATCGCCAAGGAGTCGATGAAGCCGAGTCGTAGAGAATCGCTACCGGCCCATGCGCGCCCGAGTGATCTGAGGATACTTGCCTCCGTGACTCCCTCGACGACGAGGACTCGGTCAGCAAATAATGCGGCTGACCGCGTTGCATCGAGGTGCAGCCGAGTCTGCTGGAATAGCTGAGTCTTGAGTCTCTTACTACTCAATGGGAGGTCCACGAGCCGACGTGAGAGTGTGCGGTTGTTGGCGTCTTTTCTCACGACGACAAGTTCCTCAGGATCGCAGGCGGCGGCGAGGTCCGCGGAGTGCGTTGTCACAATAACTTGAATATCTGGCCGGTCTTTGACCAGAGTGCGCAGATAACGGATGAGGCCGTACTGAAGTTGTGGGTGGAGGTGAGCCTCTGGTTCCTCGATCAAAACAGTCGCGTGGAAGAGTTCTGGGTAGAACGAGTCTGCATCAGCATCCGCGGCTTCTGCTGTCTGGGCAAGTCTCTCCCGCGCAGCGTTGACACGTTTGTCGTCCTCGGCTGCAGACTCTAACCCTGCACTCTCGTCTTCCTCTTCGCAGTCAACCGGAGAGTCGTCAGAAGCTGGTGTGCTACCTGCATCTGGAATGCCGGCGAGAGTGACGGCTATGTGGAGCAGGTTCACATAGCCAAGGCTCGACACCTGCAACCGTCGGGCGGCCGCTCGGTCCGGGAGTAGTGCGACGAGCATTTCGAATACTCGGGCAAGGTAGGTGTCATCGACGGTTTGGGTTCCGACAAACGCGTGATGCTCCCGGACCCCACCACTGATGATTCTGAGGTTCTCAGCAATACGATCTTCGACGTTTCCCACGAGTGGGTGGTTGGTGAGTGAGCTGAGCATTCCCTCGGCTTGGGCTCGCAGGGACCGAAGACCGCCGGATTCAGGGTGCTTCCGCTCGTTGGCGCGGAGCAGCTCGAGGAGGATACGAGCGTCGCGTCGTGAGAGATCATCGACCGGATTCCGCAACGCTGGAAGATGCACGAGCCGAATACTGTCGTACTCATCGGAGGATTCAAGAGGCTGCCCGGCGCGAACGCGGCCTAGCGATCGTTCGAGCGGGCGATGCCACTGCGGAGCACCGAGTCCTAGTTGTTTTCGATACGTTCCCAGAGCTCCTTCGAAAGACGTCTCTGCTTCGAACTCGTACTCGACGTGAACCGCGCGCGGGGTCGGTCCCAACGCCGTAGCATCGATCGGCGCGAGCCGAGGAAAATGGCGCGGGTGGGCCAGGGTGATTGCCTCGTTGATCGTCGTCTTCCCGGAGCCATTGGCGCCGAGGATTAGAGAGAAACGGCCGGGTAGTTCACAGACAATTGGCGAGTTTGCGGAGGCACGGTAGCCTTCAACTTCGATGCGTCTCAGATGCATGCGTCACCTTCCTGGGTATTCTTTGGGTTGGAGTTAGAGTCATATGAGAGGGTATGTGTGTTGTGATTGTTCGTTGCTGATCTAAGGTGTCGGAAGGTCGCTTTCTTAAACTTCTTCTTCATTCTCTGATTAATTGAGGTGCTCTGTGGGGAATCGCAATTAATACTAGGTCTTGTGTCCGATTTTCCTTGTTTGCGCGTATGGTGATTGAGGGATGGTTTCCTTTTAATGGGGTGCGTGTATTGGGGGCGTTGGGTCTCGCGCTGAATTCATTTCTCCTGCGTGAGGAAGGTGTGGATGCGGTGGAAGTCGGATTCGCGGTCGCGGATGCGGAAGGGGAGTTCGTAGACGTAAGAGACGCCAGAGCCGGGGTGGGTGTGAGTGCGCTCCGATAATGGCATGTCCTCGTTGGAGGTCGGACGCTTGCGCTTCTCCCAGGCCTGGCGGACCGGAGTCGGCAGCTGATGGCCATTCGCGTCATAGACGTAGGCGCCCTGGCCACGGCCATGGTCGTAGTCGTATAGCACCGCGAACTGGGTGCGATAGATCGTGCACAGATCCTCAATCGGTACTCCCAGCATGATCGCTACCATGACATCGATCTCCGCCTGAGCATTACGACGATCCTCCGCCCGGCGCAACGGTGTATCCGCAGTCCACTCCGGTCCAATCGGACGCTCGCCATAGCGTTCCAGAATCGGGGAATCATTCAAGAACGACTCATCCCAACATTCCTCCCACAGGTCGGCGTAGACGTTGGTGATGCAGCTGAGGCGGAGGGTTCGGAGTGCTAGCTGTGACGCAAAAGGGTGTGTCTTGTCAAGGTTTGGAAGACGTTCGAAATCCTGGTTGATGATGTCGTTGCGAGAACGCGCGCGAATCTGGAAGTCAGCAAGGAGGCTGGATGCGCCCGCGAGGATCAGGGGGAGAGTGGTGGGGCTCGCGGAAGGTGTTGCTGCGGAGTAGATCGGATGCACGTGGGCCGTACCTGGTGGGATGATCGCGGGGATGAGGGTGCGTTCACCCGTGTTGGCGGCCATACGTCGCCAAGCGATGCGGTAGTGGTCGCGGGCGGGAGAGTCATCCCAGTGGGTGTAGAGACGGTCGTAGGTAGCGCGGTCGCCCGCAGGCTTGTACTGGGTAATAGGCTGTGCGTTCGGGAAAAGCGCTTCCAGGTCGGTGGACGTCCAGTCCTGGTTATGGAGCATAGATTCATTCGGCTGTTTGTACAGCGGAGTTGAGACGTAGATATGGGGACCTTGGAGGATGGCGTCACTCCAGGAGGATGTATCCCATTCTTTGGTGAACCGTCCTTTTTGTCGGTCAATGGATTCATCCCAGCCTCTTGAAAACTTTAGGTTGAGACTTCCGATGCGTGGTTGAGTTGCCAATGTTGAAAGTGTACGTGAGGCTGCTGAATTGACTGTCGAGACCATAGGGGTTGAATGCCAGTTGTCGGATTCTGTGACCGTTTGCCAGGTTTTCAACGCCGATTTTTCTATGGTTTCGATGCGGGCGGAATGCGGTCGAAGATCCCAGGTTCCGGTGTGTGGGTCTTTGAAACCAGGCTCTTCTCCGCTGCCGTCGTGCATGAGAGAACGAGTCACTGTCTCGGGGTGGTAGAGCGATGTGGCATGAAGGAAGGATGGCTCCTGGTCTGTGCCATAAATGTGAACGCCGTAGCGCTTGTTGTCTTTGATCTCAAAGAGTGATAGTTCATTAATGAACTGCCAGTGGCGCCGCAGGTGCCGGTAGGCGGCGGCGCGGAGTCCTGGAGTCTTGGCGTCGGTGAAGTGGGTCTCCATATGGATGAGACAGGAGATACCCTGGTCGTTCTGATGGCTCCAGACCTGGCACATGAACGCTCGGTAGAGATCCGGCTGACCACTGAGGAGCGGGTAGGCGGTTGGGTCGCTCAAGAGCTCAGAGAGAACGATGATCTCAGCGGTTCCGTCGAGGACTGTGCGTAGGACTCCAGGACGAGCCAAGGTGCGTGGCATGCGCTCGTTTTTTGCGGCGACGGACGGCTTGTTACTGAGTGACCACCAGGGGTCTCCTTCAGAGAGAAGACCAGCAACGTCGGTGCGGGGCCTCACCCACGGCGGGTTTCCCACCTGTAGGTCGAAGCCTCCGCGGGCGAAGACGGTGGCAAAGTCCAGCTCCCAGTGAAAGAAGCCCTGCGCCTCCGCCACCTCCTGGACCACGGTGAGCCACTCGTGCTCGTCAACAACTGACTCCACGCGGTGGGCTCCAGCGAGACCGAGTTCAACCTCCTCCATGGTCTCCAGTTCAGCCCAGGAGGAAGCATCCACAAGGGTCCCATCGGTGCCCTTGGCGTCCATGACCTGCTTGCCCAGCAGCCCCTCCAGGGCGCCCAGCCACTCATCCAGGCTCGGCGGTGTCACATCCGTGGTCAACGGCCAGAACCACAGGGCGCACCACGCATCCATGACCAGGCGCAGCCGCCGGTATGCCGAGCCCGGTGCTTCTAGGTAGGCCTCGATCTCCTCACGGGACACCGTTGAACCGGCGTCGTTCTGAGCTTCACGGCCCCACAGGTCAATCCGCCGCGAGGCCTCCGCCTCCGCTACCCGCAGGCGCCGCAGGGTCATCTCCCACAGCACCTCCACGCGCCGGGCCAAGGCCGTCAGCCGCAAGGCCTGGGTGGTGCTCAGTGTCTTCGTGATCTCCTTGCGCCAGGTCTTGAGAGCCTTAAGCCGGTCGGCATCGACCAGGTCCCGAACCTGCTTGGGGACCTCCACCGCGCTGCCCCAGCCCTTGGCCGGCAGCAAGAAATGATGGATGCTCCCCGAGACGTCCAGGGCCCCGCCGATCCGGTGCCGGGAGGCGGCATCGGCGTCGTCGAGCACGGCCGCCACCTGGCACAGCGGCTCGGCCACCGGAGCGGCCGACAGCCAGGCACGCTTCTTCAGCTGGGAGGTCGAGTACAGGGCCCGGCGCGCCCCCACCAGGGAGTTACCGCGCCGCAGCCGCAGCCCGAACCACGGGGCCGCCAGCCCCTCCACCATCGTGTCCAGCCACAGGGACACCTCCGCCAGCTCCACCGCCGTCGCATTGAGGTCCACCCCATAGACCTGGTGCAAGGCGAGATACGCCTTCACCTTCGCCAGCTCCCGGGGCCGCTCCTCAGGATCCACGCGCCGGCCCAGCTCGCGCTCGCGCCGCGAGAGGTACTGCTCCGCCAGCTGGCGCACCGCCTCAATCGCGAATGCCCCCGACCCCAACGCCGGCTCACACACCGTCAGATGCAGGATCTCCTCCGCGCTCGTCGTCCGCCCATCCTGATCCAGCAACTCCTCCAGCGCCTGCTGCACCGTGAAACGCGTCAGCACCTCCGGGGTGTAGAAAGAGGCTGAGCGCTGCCGGTCCCGGCCGGAAAGCCGGTAAACGAACTGGCCCTTCTCATAGGTGACGTTGCGGCGCTCACCCGTCACATCATCCTCCACCGTCACGAAGTCCTTCTCCTCCAGGCCCTTCATGACGTCCTCGGGCACCACCCACGAGCCCTTCGAGGCGTCCCCGCCCGGCGCCACCTCCCACAGGCGCTCAGTGGCGAAGGAACCCGAGTAGCTCATGAGCCCCTCGTAGACGGCACCCAGCTGGTTGATGCCCAGCTCCACATAGGAGATGAAGCCCCGGCCGCTCTTGCTGTTCTCCTTAGTCAGCAGCAAGTGGCGCAGCACCCGCAGCAGCGCCCCGTTACCCAGGCCCACCTCGTCAATGAGGGCGGTCGCCGCCGGGCGGAAAAGGTCGGCTCGCATCGGCCGGAAGACCAGGCCATCGAAGCTGCCCTCCTGCGCGGCCGGCACCTGCTCGTTGTGGCCCTCATCGACCAAGTGGAACAGCCGGTCCAAGGACTCGTAAATGTGCGTGCCCGCCAGGGCCGACTCCTCATGCAGCTCCCGCAAGGCCAGCTCGCGCAGACGATCCAGGCCGTAGCCGGCGTCGTACTCGGTGGCGCCCACTGGCAGGACCCCCAGCTCGGGGCTCGCCTCCGCATACAGTAGGAAGATGATCCGGTAGATGTAGCGCAGCGACTGCAAGGCCAGGTCCTGGGCCCGCTCCTGGGGCAGCGGCTCCAGCCCCCGCACGGCGCGACGGCGCACCACCTCATTCGCAAGGATCTCAATGGAGGAGCGCACGCCCTCACGCAGGTCCTTCGAGACCCCCACCGTGTGGGCCGCCGAGTCCTCCAAGGTGGCCGCCCACCACGTCTCGCCCTCCGCCGTCGGCAGCAGGGAGCGGGCATCCAGACAGGTCAGGGCCCGCTCCACCTCGCCGCCGCGCGTGGCCTCATGACGCTCGACGACGAGCTGCACGTTCACCGCCAGCCAGCGGCCCTCCGGCCACCGCTCCCGCTCCGCCACCAGCGCCCACTGGCCCGCCAGGACCAGGGCGAAGGCCGGACCGTGACCATCCGTCATGAGCGTCGACAGCGCCCGGGACACCGACTCGATCGGCTCAGCCCCCTCCAGCACCGGGGCATTGGGATCCCCCAGGTCCACGGGCTGCCACTCCTCAGCGAGCGTGGGGGCGTCCTTGACCAGCAGGTCCTCCACCGTGGTCACCGGGCGGGCGCGCAGCAGCGCCAGCGGCGCCGGGCCCTCATCACCCACCGGCCTCACCAGGGTCACCGGACCCCGGTCGGTCAGCCGGTACTCCGACGACGTGAAGCCCAGGATCTCGCGCAGAAGCGCATCGAGCTCGCCGGCCGCCTCCAGGGCCGCGCCGGTCAGGGAGCCTGCGTCGTCGGCGGGAAGGGCCGCCAGCAGCTCCTCCAAGCGGGAACGCTCAGAACGGAACCGGGAACGAGGCGTCGGCGTCGGAGCGGTACCGGGATCGGCCGGCTTCTCCAGGGCCTCCCACTCCTTGCGGCGCTCCAGCACGCGCGCCAGGAAGGACTCCTTGGTGGCGTCCGTGGTGAAGTAGTGCTCGCTGATCCAGTCCTCGCCGACGACCAGCGCATCCGACACCGCCATCAGAGATCCCCTTCCATCCCGAAGTCCTGCGGCACCACCACCAGCAGTGGGCGCACCAGCGTGTGCGCGGGCCGGTGCTGTTTCCTGAGCTCGCGCTCCTGAGCCACCGTGATCCGCTGCTCGCGCAGATGGCGGTTCTGGATGAGGCGACCGGCCTCGTCATCCCAGGCATTCGCGCGCTCCGCCCAGGCCTCCACCCGAGCCGTCGCCTGTTCCTCCGCTGCGTCGAGGGTCAGTCTCATGTGGTCCTTAGCCGTATCCACCGCCGGAGGGATGAGCGCCTCCAGCAGGCTGGTCTGCGTCACCGGCCCGGAGTTCCGCAGCTCCCGGGATATGCCCACTGCCTCGAACATGGCGGTGGGGGAGTCGTGCACCTGCCCGATCGGCACCGCCTCGACCGGCCGGCCCGCATCCAGCTCCGACTGCGCGGCCGCCAGGTCCAGGTAGGGGAAGGCGATACTGACACACACCATCGATACCGTCCGGCCCGCCTGGTTCGTCAGAGTCCCCAGCAGAAGGACTGTCGGTGAGTCGACGTCGCCGCGAACCGCGAACACTGAGGAGCGGCCGAGCTTGGCCAGGACCCGGTCGCCGGCCCAGTCCAGCACCGGGTGCAGCGGCCCCAGGTAGTGGGCCTCCGGCCAGGAGGAGTCCGAGGAGTCACTCAGGGCCTCGGTGAGAAGGCGCGCGCCCTTCGTCTGCGTCGTCGCCAGCTTGAGGTGCTCCTGGACGCGGCGCTCACGCAGGTAGGACTGCGGCAGCACCGACAGGCGATGGCGCAGCCCCGCTGGTGGCACCATCTCCACCACGTGCTGCGCGCCGTGCTCGCGCCACGAGACACCCCCGCCGCCGGTCTGGCGCTGCTCGGGCTCCTCGGGGCGCTCATAGAGCTCGGTGAGGGCCTGGCGCAGGTAGTCCAGCTGGGTCTCGTACAGCGTCGACGTCGCCAGCGGGGCAGCGGGTGGTGTGGGGGTGGCCGGACCGGCCGGGTCGCCGGGATTGCTTGGATCAGCAGGGGAGACCTCGGCACCGGTGGGGGCAGTGGCACCGTCGCCCTTGGCCTCGGCCGTGCCCGTTAGCTTCGCGAACAGGGCCGCCATCGGATCCAGGTTGAGTGTGTCGTCGGCGTCGGGGACGACGTCATCAATGTCCTGCCCGGCCGCCAGCGCCTCGCGGATCGCTGCCTCCTCCTTCTCGCCCGAGTACAGACCCATGAGAGAGGCGGCGTCGCCCAGGGCCCGGTGCGCCTGATCCTCCTTCTCCATCAGGCGCGTGAGTACGCGCACGTCGCCGGAGAAGCGCGGGTCTGATGGGCTCAGCAGCAGGGTTGTGATCTGCGGTGAGACGGACTGGCCGTAGCGGTCGATGCGGCCGTTGCGCTGCTCGATGCGGATGAGCGACCAGGGGATGTCGTAGTGGATGAGCTCATGGCACTGGGCGTGCAGGTTGACGCCCTCCGAGGCGACGTCGCCGGTCACCAGGACGCGCACCGGCGTGTGGGCCTGGCGGAACTGCTCGACGATCTCCTGCTGCTCTACGTCGGACAGGCTTCCGTGCATGACCCGCACCGCGTCGGCGGGCAGGTGCAGGTCCTCACGCAGGTGCTCGGCCAGCCAGGTGAGCGTGGCGATGCGCTCGGCGAAGACGACGACGCGTTCGGGCGACCTGGGGCCGATCCCGATGCGGCGCAACTCAGTCAGCAGCGCCTGGTACTTGCCCGAGGCCGTCGTGTTGGCCTCCACGGCCAGCTCGCGCAGGCGGGCCAGCGCCTGGGACTGCTCCGAGGGCTCCGGGGTGGAGCCGGCTGCTGCTGCCCGGCTGCGGCGTCGGGCCAGGCGCTCGTCGATCGTCTGGATGAGGGCCGCCGGCGAGGACAGGAAGGACTTGGCCAGGGTCCAGGCGAACAGGGAGTCGCCGCCGCGGGTGGTGGGGTTGCGGCCGTCCGGTGCTGAGGCGCCGTCGGGCCGGTGCAGCCAGGTGCGTGACAGCTCGCCGGCCACCGCGTCCTCAGCTGGGGAGGGCTCCACCAGCTTGTTGACCGGAGTCAGGCGCTCCTTCCAGCGGCCGCCCACGACGTCGCGCACCTCGTCGGAGTGACGGTGACGGCGGATGACGAGGCGACGCACCGCCTCCTCGTCAAGGGAGCCGTCCGCGTGTACGGCCGTCGGCTCCAGCAGACGGATGAGCTCGGCGAAGGACTTCGGGTTGCCGTTGTGGGGCGTGGCCGAGGCCAGGATGAGCGCGTCGGTCTGGCGGGCCAGAATGTCCGCGAGCCGGTTGTTGAGCGTGCCCTTGTTGGTGACGTTGTGCGACTCGTCGATGACGACCGCGTCCCAGCGCTGCTTGCGCAGATGGTTGAGGTAGCGGTCCGACTTCAGCGTGTCGATGGAGATGATCGCGCGGTGGAACACCGAGAACGGGTTGCGTGAGGCCGGCACCGAACGGCGCACCCGCTGGATGCCCACCGAGTCCAGGCGCACGAAGGGCAGGGCGAAGCGCGACCACATCTCGTGCTGCATCTGCTCGAGCACGTGACGGGGCGTGACGATGAGAATGCGGTCGCCCCGGCCGCGGCGCACGAGCTCGGCCAGGATCATGCCGATCTCCAGGGTCTTGCCCAGGCCCACGGTGTCAGCCAGGAGGATACGCGGGCGCAGGTTTGCCGGGTCCAGGGCCTGGCGAACCGCCGTCAGCTGGTAGGCCAGTGGGTCGGCGAGGACGTCACTGACCACGGCCAGGTCAGTGGAGGTCGCCGGGAGGGCCGTCTTGCGCAGCGTCGCCTCCAGCCACAGGCGCGAGAGCCGGTGACGAGTGGAGGTGTCCGCGATGACCCGGGTTCGTCGCGGGTCCACCGGGACAATGTGGTCAAGACCAGCGGAGAACTGCGCCGTCGTGTCCCGAACCAGCTCGGACAGCCCTTGCACCGTCACCAGCATGCCGTCAGACGTGGTGGAGACCTGGGTGACCAGCCAGTCCTCGTCGCGCACCCGGACCACAGAGCCCGGAGCGACATCAAGAGAAGGGAGGGAAGGAGCAGGATCCGTCACCGCATCCTGGGGAGTCGTGGGCGCCGTTGTCACGGAAGTGATTTTAGGACGCCGGTGCAGGTGGTCGAGACCAATTCGGGGCAGTGACTGATCTGTGACCTGCGGGCCGGTGCGGGGCTACGGCGAGCAGAGCCGGCGGGCGTGCGTTCTCGGGAGGCCATCCTGGCGTGCATAGGCCTGTTCCAGTGCGATAGACGTTTTGGTAGTCAACGATGACCACCATTTTGAGGGCCACGAGTAGCTTCCTGCAAAGAAAAATAGACCCCGCCAGTCCCGGAGGACGACGGGGAGTTATGGAAATAGGCTAGGGGGTCTCGGGGTGCAGGGCCAGACAGCGTGGGTATGGCTTGGGGCACATCTTGTTTGGTGGGAGGCGACTTCTGCTGTCCTGCTCAGGCGTGACGGGGAGGTGCTCTCCCAACTGTCAGTGCGCGAGGACGCACCCTCGGGGACGAGGACGTACTTTGTGATCGAGGACTGCGTTCTCCTCCAGGTCACTGAGGTTTGAACGCAGTCATCTGGAGGAGAAGTACGTCCCCGGCGGACATCGCAGTTCCCGATGCGGGCCGACTGGCTCCTGGTGCTGGAGTACGGCGGGGCGCCGGTGCGAAGCGAGGATGCGCCCTAGGGGCTGAGGACTGATCCCAGGGATGCAGTCCGCGAGCCCGATGGTGCGCCCTCGACGGGTGGGAGGGGCCTGGTTCGGTCAGTGCCGGCCGGAGAAGCCAGACGCTGGTGCGGCGCTGGCCTCAGCGGCGGGCGAGGCGGGTCAGGACGATGCCGGCGGTCACCACGCCTCCGGCGACGGCGGCCGCCTTGGCGAGTTTGGAGGATGCCTCGGAGTCGCCCTGCTTGGCGCGCTCCCAGGTCTCCTCGGCCTGCTCGGCCCAGCGTCGGGCCCCCTCGCGCAGTCGGCCGGCGCCGGCCTCCGCCTGCTCTCGCAAACGGTCGGCCCCGGCCACGGCCTGCTCACGCAGATGCTCGGCCTTGGCGCTCGCCTGCTCGCGCAGATGCTCGGCCTTGGCGCTCGCCTGCTCGCGCAGATGCTCCCCGGCCTCCCTCGCCTGCGTACGCGGGTCGACCCGCGAGGCGAACTCATCGACGCTCGCCGCCAGGGCCTCGCGCTGGGCGCGCAGCCGTTCCTCGATCTGCTCGGGGCTCAGCGACCCGGACCCGGCGGCCCCGGCACTCTCGGTGCCGGAGGTGCCGGCCTGCTGTCCGCTGGTCATGCTCGACCCGCCCGGGCGCGGAAGGCCTTGACCGCGGCGACGGTCGCCGTCACGCTCAGGCCCGCCAAAGCGAGTCCCGCAACCGTGACGATCCCCAGGGAGGCGGGGTCGCCGTCGCGGGCGTCGTCGAACAGGCGGGAGACACGCTGGCCGAGGGTCCGCGTGCTGGGATCGTAGGTATCGACCCCACCCTCGGGGTCGGTGCCGCCGCCGGCCAGGGAGACCAGGCGGTTCTTGACCTGCCTGGCCGTGTCCTGGGCCTTGCTGACGGCCTGGCTGCGCAGCTCCTGGACCTTCTCACGGGCCTTGAGCTTGGCGACCTTGGCCAGGTTGTTCGGGGCCAGGCGTGCGGCGAGCTCGTCGACGTCGGCGGCCAGCGTCAGGCGCCGGGCCGCCAGGTCGGACAGGACGTCGTCAGCCGACGGCGCGGCCGGCGCGGCGGGGACGGGCGTGGGTGCGGTGTTGGCGCTCACTGGGCGTTCCCCCTCTGCAGGCCGGAGGTCACGGCCCCCTTGACGGCGTTGACGGACTCCTTCAGCCCCTCCTGCGGCGTCGGCGTGTCGGCCTTGGCGGCCTTGAGGCGCTTGATGCCGATCAGGGCCATCGTCACGGCGATGAGGGTGAGGATCAGCGCGACCACGAGGAAGGCGGCCCACAGCGGCATGACGTGGGACAGCCCGGTCGTCAGGGCCCCCAGCAGCAGCCCGAAGATGAACAGGGCCAGCACCCCGGCGGCGGCGAGTAGCCCGGCCCCCAGCCCCATCTCCTTGGCCATGCGCTGGCCCTTGGCCTTGGCCAGGTCGATCTCGCCGCGCACCAGCGCGGAGATGTTCTCCGAGATGCGGGCGATGAGCTCCCCGAGCGTGGGCTGCGCGCTGCCGGCAGCCCTGCGAGGAGGCGTGGTGGAGGCCGACGGCGTCGCCTGCGACGGCGTGGGAGGTGGCTGGTTGTTGGGCATGAACGAACCTTCTTGTGTGAGGCACGGCGTTGGACGCAGTCAGCTGACTGCGAGGCGGCGGGATCGCGACGGTGGGACGACTCGCCGCCCTAAGAATCTCACAGCCTGCGCCCTCGTGGAACAACGCAGGCCCGAGCGGGTTTGTAGGTTTGGGCGATAAGGGCCAGCTTTCGCCACCGGCGATCTGCGAAGGGCTGCTGTCCGGCGCCCTGATCGGCAGCGCGGCCCTAACCGTGCCGACGGCGCGGACCGGCCCGGTGCCCGACGTCGGCACGGCTGACCCACCGGCCTCCCCACCGCACCTCCGCCCGGCTACTCCTGGTTCCAGGCCTGCCAGAGGCGCGCGTACTCCCCGCCGAGGGCCACGAGCTCGTCGTGGGTGCCGAGTTCGACGATCCGCCCGTCCATGACGACGGCGACCCGGTCGGCGTCGGCGGCCGTGTAGAGGCGGTGGGCCACCTCGATGACGGTGCGCCCGGCCAGCGCCGTGGACAGGGTCCGCTCCAGGGTGCGCGCGGCGCGCGGGTCCAGCAGCGAGGTGGCCTCATCCAGGATGAGCGTGTGCGGGTCCAGCAGCACCAGCCGGGCCAGCGCCACCTCCTGGGCCTGGGCGGGGCTGAGCTCGAGGTGCCCCGAGCCGACCATCGTGTTCATCCCCTCGGGCAGCCCGTCCACCCAGGCATCGGCCCCGATGGCCTCAATGGCCTCGCGGATCGTCTCATCGGAGGCGCCTGGCCGCCCCAGGCGCACATTGTCCGCCACGGTGCCGACGAACACGTGGTGCTCCTGGGTCACCAGGGCCACGTGGCGGCGCAGCTCGTCCTCGGTCAGGTCCGTCAGCGCCACCCCTCCCACGGTGACGCTCCCGGAGGTGGGCGGGTTGATGCCGGCCAGCATTCGCCCCAGCGTGGACTTGCCCGACCCCGAGGGCCCGACGACGGCCAGCCGCTCCCCGGGCACGAGCTCCAGGTCGATCCCGTGGAGCACCTCGACGCCCTCCCGGTAGGAGAAGCGCACGTCGTCGAGCACGATCCGGGTACCCTCGGGCTCCTCGCCGGTGGGGGTGCGGTCGTCGGGGACCTCCTCCACCCCCAGGATGCGGGACAGGGATGCCTGGGCGATCTGGACCTGGTCGATCCAGAACATGAGCTGGCCCACCGGCTTGCGCAGCTCCATGGAGTAGAGGGCCACCGTGGTGATCGCCCCCAGGGTCGCGTAGCCGCGGCCGGCCAGGAACCCTCCCCACAGGAGGACGGCGACGACGGGCGCCCGCCAAGCGATGTCGAGCACCATGAACAGGCGCACCCGCAGCGCCGCCGTGTAGCGCTCCAGGGACCAGGCCTCCTTGATGGAGGCCATGATGGCCCGCTCGCGGCGCGCCCCGATGCCCAGGGCGTCCACGGTCTCGGCGTGCTCGACCGTCTCGGAGACCGCCCCGTTGAGGCGGGCCTGGGCGGCCGACTCGGCCCGGTAGGCGGGGATGGAGATCGGCAGGTACCAGCGCATCATCGACCACACCGGCGGGGCGATGACGAGCAGCCCGAGCGCCAGGAGGGGGTCGGCGACGGCGGCGGCCAGGAGGGTGAAGACGATCGTCACCACGCACACGAGGATCTGCGGGATCCCCACCCGCACGAGGAACTCGATGCGGGAGACGTCGGTGGTGGTGCGCCCCACGAGGTCGCCGGTGCCGGCCGACTCCACGGCGCTCAGTGGCAGGTGCACCACCCGGTTCATCATGCGTTCGCGCAGCTCGGCGAAGACCGACTCGCCCAGGGTGCGGGCGTGCTTCTGGGCGAAGCGGTTGATGAGCGCCCCCACGAGCGTGACCGCGATGATGGTCAGCACGATCCGGTCCACGTAGCCGGCGTCGGCCCGCCCGGCCGAGACCCGCCCGACCAGCCGCCCCAGCAGCTGCGGGGCCACGAGCGTGGACAGGACCGCGGTGATCTGGAGGGCCAGGACGACGGCGAAGCGCCACCGGTAGGAGGCCATGATGCGGAAGGTCTTGCGCAGGGCGACGGGCCCGGGTGCGACAGGAAGCGCCATCAGCAGCTCGCCTCCGCATCCTCACCCATGGCCCGCGAGACGACGGCGCGGTAGTCGGCCGCCTGCGCGTGGCCGTCGCGGGCCATCGCCATGAGCTCGCGGTGCGTGGAGCGCAGCAGCTCGGTCCCGCTGGAGTCCAGGAGGACGACCTCGTCGCAGGCCTCCAGGACCAGCGGCGAGGCGGTGACGACGACGGTCGTGCGCCCGGCGCGGGCCCGGTGCACCTGGGCGGCCACCCGGGCCTCGGTGTGGGAGTCCAGGGCGGAGGTCGGCTCGATGAGCACGAGCGTGGGCGCCTCGGTCAGCAGCGCCCGGGCCAGGGCCACGCGCTGACGCTGCCCGCCGGACAGGGACCGGCCCTTCTCCGTAATCATTCCGGCCAGACCCTCGCTCAGGGAGGTGAGGACATCACCGGCGTCGGCGATCCCGATGGCCTCGATGAGCCGGTCGTCGCCGGGAGCCTCGCGCTCCTGGGGGCGGACCTGCTGGTCGACGTCGGCCCCTGTGGTGCGCTCGGTCTCGGCGCGCACGAGGTCCTCCAGGCCCGCCGGCTGCGGGTCGGGGCCGCCGCGCACGTCGAGGGCCTCACGCAGGGTCCCGGTGAAGAGCTGGGCGGTGGCGCCGGAGACGACGACGCTGGCGCGCACCTGCTCCAGGGGCATGGTGGTCAGCGGCCGGCCCGCCAGGGTCACGGTGGGGCCGGCGTCGGTGAAGCGGCCCAGGCGCGTGGCCAGGTCGGCGGAGACCTGCGGGTCGGGGCACACGAGGGCCGTCATGCGGCCCTCCTCCAGGCGCAGGCCGCTGCCGGTGTCCACCAGGTCGCCGCTGACGGGGTGGGCGGCGGCCGGGTCCAGGTTGAGACGCTCCACGAGGCTGCCGGCGGCCGGCGCCACCTCCAGCAGGCGGCTCAGGCGGCGGGCGCCGACGACGGCCCGGGTGTAGTCCTGCACGGAGCTGGTGAACACCCACAGCGGCCAGGACAGGTAGGCGGTGTAGCCGTAGAAGGTGATGAGCCCGCCGGGGGTGAGGCTGCCGGCCACGGCCATGCGCGCCGCCACCCACACGACGATCGCGGCGAAGAGCCCGGGCAGCAGCACCTGGAGGGTCATGAGGGTCGCCTGGGAGGAGGCCACCTCGACGCCGCGGCGCCGCAGCTCCTGGGAGGCGTCCCGGTAGCGGCGGGCGAAGACGTCCTCCCCACCGATGCCCCGCAGGATCCGCAGGCCCGCCACCGTGTCGGTGGTGATCGTGGTGACCGCGGACTGGGCCTCGCGCTGGACGGCCTGGCGCTTCTGCAGCGGCCGGATGACTAGGGTGACGATCGCCGCGACCAGCGGCATGCCCAGGATGACCACCAGCCCCAGGCTCACCGAGGTGCGGAGCATGAGGACGGCAACGACGATGAAGCTGGCCGCGGCCCCCAGCAGGGCCGGCAGGTGCTGGATGAGCTTGCCCAGGTAGTCGGCGTCGGAGGCGATGATGGTGGCGACCTCGCCGGTGGAGACCTGCCGGGACAGGTCCGCCCCCGTGGCCGAGACCTGGCGGCCCACGAGCCGGTCGACGTCGAAGGCGGTGCGCATCCAGGCCTGGACCCCGAAGTAGGACAGCATTGTGTCGCCGACGGCGTAGACGACGAACAGCACCAGCAGCAGCGCGCCGATCCCCCAGATGCGGGCATTGAGGCCGTTCTCGATCCCGGCGTCGAGAGCCTGGCCCAGGAAGGCTGGCACGATCGCCTGGATGATGTTGGAGGTGCAGGCCGCCAGGGTTGCCAGGGCGACCGGGACGGCGGCGCGGCGCAGCAGCCAGCGCAAAAGCGCCCCGGCTCCGAAGGACGGGGGCTGGGGCAGCGCGGCGTCGGGGGACATGGACGCGGGTGACAGGACGGTCCGGGACGACCGGGAGGACGGTTCGGGCATGATCGACCGAGGTTATCGGAGCTGAAACGGGCGCGGCAGGGGGAGAGCCGGTGACAAGGAAGATATCGGGCGTGGGAATATCCGGTGAGTGCGGCTCGGGGCGGGTTTTAGATGGGCCAGGCACATGCCGGCGCCCCGGCCTGCCCCCGTCGGGGGATCGGGCCGGGGCGCAGGCGTCGGCGGGGCCGTCACTGTTCCAGTGCCGGCTAGATGATTCAGCCCCGCCGGCTGCCGCCGTGAGACGTCAGCAGATGTGTGGACGGTACCGGGTGGAGCCGGCGTACCGCGCTCCCGCCTACCGTCTGCTCATTGCTCACTCGGTGGCGATGGCATCCAGGACCGGGAGCCGGGAGGCCCGCAGCGCCGGCCACAGGGCCGCGATAATGCCGACCACCACGGAGAGCGCGAGCATGCCCACCATCTGGCTCCAGGGGATGCTCAGAGACGTGAGCCCCTGGTCCTCCAGGATCTTCTTGAGCGCCGCGGCCAGGACCACTCCGGTCGCCCCGCCCAGCACAGTGCCGTACAGGGAGGTGAGGACGGACTCGGTGATGATCTCGCCGGCCAGCTGGGTCTTGCCCAGTCCGACGGCGCGCATGAGCCCGATCTCCCGGGTGCGCTCCGAGACCGAGAGCACCAGAGTGTTGACGATGCCCAGGATGGCGATGACGATGCTCAGCCCCAGCAGGCCGTAGAGGACGGCAAGCATCTGGTTGATCCGTTGGCCGACCTTGTCGGAGAGCTGGTTGGCGTCGTTCACCGAGTACTGGTAGGTGTCAGCCACGATGTCCTCCGCCTTGTGGCGCACGGTGTCGAGGTTCGCACCGTCCTCCAGGGTGAGGAGCATGCCCAAGGGTGCGTCCAGGACGTGGTCCGGGTCGGTGCTGGTGCCCGGTGAGGTCCAGGACCCCACCGCCGCCGCCACCTTGGGGGAGTAGAAGTAGGTGCCGCCGATTCCCTTCGGGTCGACAATGGCGCCGACCGTTGCCTCCACACTCCCGTTCGGGCCGGTGAGAGTGACCTTGTCGCCCATCTTGAGGTTCTCGGTCTTGTTGACCGCCACATGCGTGGCATCGAGGTCGCTCAACGATCCGGAGGTCACCCGTATGTCGTAGCCACGGGAGTAGGTGGCGGGGTCGATGACGAGGGATGTCGCCGCAGGATTCTGAGAGCCATCGGGTTTGGTGGCCGCGTTGACGTAGAGGGTGTAGGAGGAGGTCTCCTTGACGCCGTCGATCGCTGCGAGCTCCTTGGCCTTCTCGCTGGAGAGCTTGGTGTTCGAGCTGCTCATTGTTGCGGGCTGGACCAAGAGGTCGGCCTTGAGGGACTTGTCGATCTCGTCGGCGGTCGAGACGTTGAAAGAGGCGGCCAGTGTGGCGCCGGCGCACACCAGCGCCATGCCCACCATGAGGGCGCCGGAGGTGTTGGCCGTGCGGCGCGGGTTGTGGA
>ERZ772942.325-NODE-325-length-20530-cov-3.953260_pt1 | contig 20530 bp, 20 predicted proteins | sample MGYA00511135_ERZ772942 | MGnify/ENA primary metagenome ERZ772942 (study PRJEB29015, sample SAMEA2738099) | human oral metagenome | biome: human oral; feature: human-associated habitat; material: saliva | place: China | collected 2265 ... | reverse complement strand
ATTATTAATAAATTTAAAACAAACTTACATATTGTATTTATTATAAATAATTCGACGTTCTTCTTCACTTATTTTACGTTTAAGATTATCAATCTCTATTTTAATTCTAGATTTATGTTCCAAAAATTCAATACCTGACACTATCGGGTATAATGACTCAAGAAATTTAATCTGCATACTATAAGCAGGAATAAAGCTTCCTTCTCCACTCCAGCTCCTAGGAATTAATCTTATTTTTTCAAATACTTTAAAATCCTTATTAATTTCTAATAAAGTTTGAACAGCAATTAATTTTATGTGATTATTCAACTCACAAATTATATCAAAAATTGTAACAATTTTATCATTTAAGTGATTAATTCTAATAATGTGTTTAATCCACTTCATTTGATTTTCTACTATTTCTGGTTCATCACTTGTTAATTCATTCTTATAAGCCTTTATTAGTATCAAAACTAATTCTTTTTCTATAGGAAAGTTATAAAATATGTAGTCAAAATAATCTATATAAGAGTTTGACTTCCATAAAATCTTGTTTTTATTTTTTACACAATCTTTCCAATTTTTTTCGCATTCCCAAAATAATTCTGAATATTTTTCTATCCATGTATTATCCAATTTTAAAAATTCAAGTAAAAATATCCCCTCATAATCACTTGAATGGTTCCTTTTTATTGTAGAAAAATATATTTTTTGTAACAAATTAATATCACTTTTATATAGAAACAAAAGTTCTGATGGGGAGTAATTGCCCTTCTGGAACAAGTGAGAAAAATAAATATCTGAAATAAAATCATTTTGTTTTTCATATATTATCAAACTCGTTATTGGATATATATTAGGTTCAAGTTCTATAAACTTATCCAATATTCTTAAATTTCTATAGAATGATGAAGAAAGTTCTTTATCTGAGCCATCCTTTATAAATTTTATAAATTCCCCTAGCATTCCCTTGTCTATTTTTGACGGTGATAATGTGTCAAAAAAACTATACATCCATTCATTTTTTTGTGGAAAATCTTTAAATTTTAATGTTTCCAATAGCTCTCTAGAATCATTTTTTTTATTTAATTTTCTTAATACAATATTGGGATTAATAGAAATATTGCTTCCATAGATCGTAAAACATTTTAAGAATTCTTTCAACACAAGTTCATTAAATTGTTGAACCATTTTTTCAAAAGCACTATTTAACTTAAATAGCTCTGTACTTTCAAATTCTTCAGATAAAATATTATTCATTATTTGAATTAAATTACAAACATCTGAAACCTCTACTTGCTTTCCATACTCTATAATTACTTCTTCTTTTTTCTTTATATACTCCTCATACTCCAAGCCAGATTCTAAAAAGTTTTTATTCAAAATCCGATATAGTTTCCATTCTTCACCATTAAATTCTCTATCCCATTTTTTTACTAATTCAGATTCAACTCCAAATTTTTTTATTTTAAAAACTATACTGGAAACCATATTATAAAATCTTACTTGACTAGAATCTAATAGTTCAAAGAGTTGTGCGATATAATGAAAATCTTTAATAATAATATCATTATCAGCCTGTTTATAAATATTTATTGAGTACATATTAAGAAAATTTAATATTTCTTTCTTCCACTCATTTTTTTTTGCAAGACTTATAAGTATTTCCCAACATCTCTTACGATAATTTGCCAGATCGTCCGAATCATTTAACACTATTTGGTAGATTATAAAACTATCTCCTCTTCCCATTTCTGAAGATTGAAAATTAAAATCTAATGAATATATAGCCCAGTGGAATCCAATAACTTCTGCTACATCATCATTTCCCTTCATTCTCTCTAATAACTGTTCACATATTTTCACTTGAGTGTAATATCTAAACTTATAATCATTATGATTTAAACCATATGCATTCTTAAGCCATTTTAATCCAACAATTAAATTTTTCTTACCCCTACTTGAATAATTTAAGAGCAAATCTATTACATATTCTATGTATTCACTGTGTTCATAACCTCTTAATAACTTTAGGACAGAGTCATTCTCATCATAAACATTTTCTGTAACATTAATTTCAAAAATAGAAAATTCTTGTTTATTAATATCGTCTATTTTTTTCTTTGCTAAAATAAAAGATTCTTCAGGGTTAAACACATGAAAATCTTCTACGAAATCAATAAAATCTGGGTGCCGTTCATCTTTCAATTTATTCCAAACTTTTTTTATTTCATTACTGCAATAATCTCTAGTATCATCTGATTCATATAAGTTCAGAATTGTGTTCAATGTGTTTATCATACTATTACGAAAATTTTTATAACAAATTTCTAATACCATCGATAAACACATCAATTTTTTTTGAAAGAAAACATAGTAAAGCATGTAATTTGATAGACACTGATCAGACAAAGTAGCAACCTGTTCTAAATGAATTTCAACAAATTCTAAAGAAGATAATTGTCGTACTTTCATTTTAAAAAGTTCAATAGTCATACCATGTGCTTTTAACAAATCTTGCAGTGGTGATAAGTCATCTAATAGTACACAATTTAAGATTGATAAAATCCCTGCTGTAATACATAACTCTTCATCATTACCAAACGATTCCTCTACATACTTTCTGTAATATTGATCATAAATATCATATGCATTTTGAATCATTGAGAAATCCTGAAACTTCGATGCTAACTTTCCAGCCATATATGCTATTCGTGGATTCCCTTCTGCAATTCGAATTATTTGTTTTATATAATCAGTATTAAAAATATTCAAATTTTCATTCAAAAAAAGTTTCAATTCTTCATCAGAAAATGGACTAAGTTCAATTACTCTAGGTAATCTATATTGTTTGACAGCTTCAATCACCTTCATTTTGACATAATCCCTTACAGTCAAAATAATTTTTACTTCATACCCCTTTTGTTTTTGGGTTGTATATTGTAAAATTTGATTCAAATCAGCTAACTCATTAGCATCATCAACAAAAAACATATATTTACCTGGAGTTTCAGTCGCAGAAACTAAATCCTGATATAAAGATAAATTGTTATTCTTTACACATAAAAGCTTATAATTATCTCTTCTAGCAAAAATTTGTACCGCTTCTAAAACTAATCTAGTTTTTCCAACACCTGCTTTTCCTGTAACAACTATAATACCATTACTCTGCAATTCACTTAATAATGAGTTTAATTCTCTCTCTCGAAATTGAAAATTTGTACTAAGGGGGGCTAACATCTTATTCGAATCATAAATATTTACAAAATCTTCAACATCTAAAATCTGATTTGTATCGATACTTAATCCTAATTCTGTTATCATTGAACGATAATTAGTAAAAATCTGATTTGCAATTTCATCTATCCCCCATATTATGAGAGAAATTCCTTTTTCTTCACAAAAATCGTGCAATTTTTTATCATCTCCTGCACTAAGATTTGATGATGTATGACAACAAATTATTTCATCAATTTCAGTAGTAGAGAGTCCTGTTTTTGATTTGTCAAGACACTTTTCAATATCTTCTTTTAGTTTGATATAAATATTATTCTGTTGAGTTGTATAAGCAACGAATACATATTTGCCATTGTCTTTTCTAAAGTAAGAATCTGGATTCCCTATAGTTGTCTTTCCTGTACCTGCTTGCATACCATATCCATGGACCCTACCATATCCATTTTTATGAATTAACGTGTCACAAAACTCTTGAAATCTGGCTGGGGATAATCCCTGTACCCGACCTTTTATATCGGTTATCGTTGTCATTCCTCTTCCATCCTCCTAACAATAGAAATCTTTAATTAAGAACAATCATTAATAATATAATTAATATTCAAACCAGAAAACTCACTCTGTTATTTGAAAATAAAAGTTCTGAAAAAATTACATTTTTTATATTATCAATGTAATTATATCAAAGTAATAAATTAAAATCCATGCTCATATTAAATCTCAACTAAACCTTTTATCCTTTTTTAGGTAGTGTTTCAAACGTCAACAAAACTCTCCCTATATTTGTTTAAAACCTCCTCAAATCCACTCTTCTAAATGAAAACGTTGGATCAAATTTAAACATTCAGCTTCCATTTCTTCTTTATTCCTTCTTAACAAACCAAACCATAACAATTTTCTTTTCACATCTACCTGCCCTGTTAGGTATGATTCGTATTCATCAATCAAACGTTTCAATTCGTACCAGTCTTCCTTTGTTTTGGTCTGATTATATTTCTGAGATTGAAATTCAATATAATTTTGATAATCTCTAGCAATCTTACTATCAGTCAAACCATCATAAAAATTTCTTGCAGGAATTAGATACACAATTTTCTCAATCTGTTTATACTCAATCATTCTATCATTCCTAACTGACTTTGTAGAAAGTCAAGTTGTTTCCTTTGTCTAGGAGTTATCTCCCCTGATTCCATTATCTTCTTCATATTTTCTTGCATAAACAAGCGATCAATTTCAGAAACATATACCAAAGAATTGGAAACTCTTTCTACCAGCCATCTAATTGTTTTTTCAACAGTATAAGGTTCAGGACTTACAGATAGTCTAACTGCTTCATTATTCCCAAAAAGTCGTTGCCATTTACTATCAAACTTCCTAAAACCATGTTCATCAGTACCATCATAAATTTGAATCGCACCTTGAAATATAGAACGTGTCAATTCAGCAACATCAGCACCAGCTAAAATCACTGAAATAAATGACCTTGCCTTACCTTGTGAAAATCGCACCTCGTAACGATTCCATATTCCAAAAAGCCTTACGCTATCCGAAATGCTTATACCTTCTTTCTTCGCTATCTCATATCTCTTTTCATAAAAGTTAAAATACATTTCAGATTGCCGACTACCTAAATAAATGGATAACCCTTGTCTATTCTCTGTTTCTAGTGGATTCTCAAAATCAAATCCACCACCACCAACAAATGAAAAATTCTTTAAATAAGGCGAAACAATATCTTGATTATAGTACCTTGTTATTAGTGACGATAAATCAAAATTTTCTTTTGTATCTTCCATTGCCATTTCATCAACTGCAATATCTATTCTAGTAACACTAAAATTTTCTCCATATTTTTGTTTCAACTTTTTTATAAAATCTATCCATGTTATATTTTCACTTTCAAGATACAGTTCTAACTGCCTGCAACCTTGACCACTTAATTGTACTGTAATTCTGTCTTTATCTTCTCCATTCTCACTAAACGATGAGTTAAAACCAAAAAACCAAATATCACCATAACGATACAACAATTCATATTTCATAAATGAAGTTGTTTCAGGATTCAGCATAATATCAAATCCAAAAAAATTTTTAGCTACATAGTAAACATCACTTTCCTTATGAAGCGTAAATCTGAAATAGTCAATCATATATCTTGTCAATTCTTTATCACACTTTTTTAAAGTAAAGTGACTTTTTATTTCTAAAAAATCTTCTTTCTTCAAAGTTCTATATCCATTTTCATAAGCCTTTATCGTAGAAACAGGAATACCAGTCTTAATTGATAACTCTTTTCTTGTCATTTTTAGTTCTTTTCTAAAATCTTTTAACTCTTTTCCTTCCATTTCTCCTTTAAAACTCCATTTTTTCACCAAAAGGGACACAAAAAAACACGAAAGGGACACACCTTCAAGCCTTGTCGCTCTAAGCGTGAAGTGCATTTTGTAACTTTTGTTACCCACCTATTAGAATAGGTGGGTTAATAAATATAGTCCAGCCAAAAATGCGGTCGGTGCGGTGCATGGGTTCGCCTACGGCTTCACCCCTGCTTTGCACCTACATTTTTAGCTGGACTATACTTAATAAAAAATGCCCCTAAAAAGGGGCGCCTACACTATTCTAACAAAAGAAAAGGTTAATCTCCAAAGTATTCGGAAACTAACTCACTCCAACTTTTATTAGATTCTTCTCTATCATCTATCATTTTTGAAAGTAATTCCTCTGAATCTTTATCTATAAAGATTTTACCTTCTTTACGCTCAAATGAATAAGTCCCCTGTTCTTCTATTTTTTGAATAACATTTCTCAAAATATTAGAACGAACACCTTTTTCTAAAGCAAAGTCTGATAGATATACACCTTCAGGATCATCATTTTCTTCAATTTCTTTTTGCTTACTAGACAACAATTCTTGAACCAATTCAGGACTAGCTTTTTTAACAGTTCCTTTATCTAGTTCTTCTTTAGCCTGCATTTCTTCCTGTAAGGCTTGTTTTTCTTCTTCAGAAAGCACAGCTTCAGGATTTTCTAAAGGATTGAAAGGATTTTCTCGTCTTTCAATCTTCTCAAATTCATCATAGAATGAAAATTTCTTATCAAGTAATGGTGAATAAAATTCCCTTGCTACTTCTCCATAAACACAAGCATAACCACGCCCATAAACACGCTTACCACCTACAAACTTCACATACTTAAATTCTTTATTTCTATTGACATCACCAAAAGTTAGATCATAACTAATCTCGTCCAATCGGCCAACAGAAATACGAAAGTTAATGTTAGCTTGTAATTTTGAACCTAAATCTTCTCTTGCAGGCTTCTGCATAGCTAGGATTCCAAAACACCCAGCTTGCCTTCCAAGAAGCAAGAATTGGCTCATAGCATTATCTAAGCGCTGTCTAGTTTGAAAATCTAGCATAGCACACAAGGCATTATATTCATCACACACTAGGAAATAAGGCTCTAAACCGTACTCATAATACTTCTTCATATCCTTATCACCATTTTCAGCACGTTTTTTACGAATATAGGCATATCGTGCAAACATAATATCTACTGCTCTTTCAATCATAGCTACTATATCTTCAGCACTATATGAAATTCGACCTTCAAAAGCCTTCTGTTCTGCCATTGTTACAAAATCAGCTTGTTTTGGATCGCCAATATCAACTACACCTACTTTTGCTAAGGCACGAATCAATGTTCTTAATAGAACAGTCTTACCACCACCAGTACCACCGACTACCAGCAAATGAGGATCGTCAACAGGATTCCAATAGAGATTCTTCATCAGTTGAATACCCTTATCAGAATAATTTACATCAGTTACTTTGATACGATTCAAGAAAGCAGAATAGGCCAGTTTATAAGTTTTGAACTTAATATCGTCCTGAACTTCCATAAAGTCCATAAAGAACGTTGTTTCTAACTCACTGCCAATCTTCTTAAATTTCTCTTGAAACTTATTTCCTGCCATTTTAAAAGCAACTTCCAAATCATAACGATTCTGCTTCATATAAACAACAGGAAACACAACTTTATCTCTAGTACCTGAATCAGTTTTAATCTTTTTGATATAGGTATAGCCATTCTCTTTCAAAAAGAAAGCTAGTTTAGAAAGTCTTTCTAAAACTTGAAAGAAAAACACTCTTTCTTGTGAAAGCCATGTTAAATAAATACTCAAGACTACAACTACTATCAACAAAATCACAGAAATAATAATAGCTGGTATATCTAAACTCTTTATTTTCTCAAAGTTTAAATAGCCATAAAATACAAGCACAGGCGATAATAACAAAAAGAAAAAAGAAAAGATAAAGTATCTAAGATTCACCATATAAGGCTTAATCTTAATTCCCCTGTATGCAGGAAATAAACCCATATCTTTTCTCCTTTACAAACTAGCCTTTATGTTCTTGCTTTTGTTCTTGTTTCTGTTCTTGTTTAGATTGAGTACCACCAACTTTTTTAAGTTTATCAACTACAAAAACGAAACGGTGCTTGTTAGGTTCAACCTGATTACGATCAGCCTTACGCATACCATGATATGCAATAAGCAAAGTATCAAAATCAACAACTTCTTGATAACCAAAATTCAAAGCGTTAATTTCTTCTTCTGATTGTTCAGTTACTTTCAAGAAAATAACATCTTCTTGACCTTCTGAATATACAAGAACTTCAACTCCATCATAATCACCTTCACCAGTTTCAAGATTAATGTTTACAAATTGAGCACCTTCATTCTTAATGAATTTACAAGTACCCAAAACTTCTTTTGGATTTAACAACAAATCATTCAAAGTACGATATTTTTTTGAAAGAATTTCTACACGTTTTCCAAGTTCTAGTCCGTTTTTAACCATTATTTGTTACCCCCTACACGTTTAAGTCCTTTAGCCAATACATTAGTTGAAGCAGAGAAATTTGTACCTTCTACATAATCTTCCAAGAAAAATGGTTCAATAGCTTCAACTTCTTCATTTACCTTATAAGTTGCCATATCTTTTGGAGTGATGATAGAAAACTGACCATGTTTTGCGTTCATAACAATATGTCGTGTTCCATCAAACGGTTTACCTTCAATAATTGCTGGAGCTTTTTCAGAACCAACATAATTTGCTTTCCCAATAGCTTCAGGATTGAATTTAAAGTTTTCAATTTTCATTTTATTTTTTTCCTTTTCTATTTTAAAAATTTTCAAAATTAAAAAGGGCGATTTTCCTGTTTTAATCGCCCTTAACAGATAGACTAATCTTCTTTACGTTTAAGACCAGCTACACCAAGAATAGTTGCCATTACACCAGCTACACCAAAAATACCAAGTGAAGATTCAGCAGTACCAGTATTCGGTAATGATGGTTTTTGTTCTTTTGGTTTTTCAGATGGTGTTTTAGGAGTTTCAGGAGTAGGAGGAACTTCCTTAACATAAGTCTTATGATATTCTACTTCCACTTTTTTCTCTTTAGGAACAGGAACGTAAGGCTTAATAGAAATTACAGGTTTAGGAGTGTATTTTGGATCATTATATTTCTCAATAGAAATTGGTTTTTCCTTAATTTCTTTTTGAGAAGCACGACCAAACAATCCACCTACGATAGATAATGAAGTATCAGCAGTATTTGAATGAATGAAACTGAAATTGATTTTTTGATCTTTTGCAAAAGACCAACCAATACCGTTAGAATCAAGCACACCTGCTGTACTTTGTGATTCTGCTTCATCATTAGCAGTAAATGAGTTACCACTTTGTGTGATATTCTTACCAGTTGTCACTTTAGCACCATCAATGCTAGATACATCAATTACTTGATTACTATCAACATCATTGATAGTCACTTCACTAACATCAGTAGCGTCAGTTTCTACTCCAACAGTTACCATTTTCACCCAGCCATTACGTTCATCATAATATGCTCCTGATCCAGCATAGCCACTTTGACCATCTACACCACCACCAGCATTTGCACCTGAACCAGCACCAGTAAATACTCCATAACCGATACCACCATCTTCAGCAGACCACAAAGCAACATAACTACTTGTAAATGCAGAATCAGGTGATGGAGTTACATTACTAAATGTCAAAGTAACATCACCATGTGAAGTGTTTTTAACCTTGATTTTAGCTGTTCCACTCTTATCATCAAAAAGGAACACGTTATCAAAGTTTGCGTCCAAGTTCGTATCTAAATCACGACCTTGAATAACTTTGTTTGTACGAGAAGGAGCAGTCACTTTGGTTGCACCTGATACAACTTCAAATGTTGTACCACTAGTCGCACTCAAACCAGTTTGAATTGACTTGATAACCTTACCTGCATTAGCTTTATTCCATTGATCAACAGTCTTTTGATCTTGCGCATAGTTACCAGTAAATTTCAAGCCTTTTGCTTCCATAATCGCTTTATCTTTAGCCTTGATTTTTTCAGCTTCCAACTTGTCTTTTTTGAACTTAGCTTCATTTACATGATTTTCTTTTTTAGTTTGCGCATTATAACCATCAACTGTTTTCTTATCTTTTGGATAATCGCCAGTATGTTTCAAACCTGCTTTTTCCATTACAGATTTATTTTCAGCTTTGATTTTACTGTTTTGTGCTTCAGCTTGTTTAATTTCTTTGGTATTTTGCTCTTTTTCAGCAATCTTCTTACCAATTTCTTCAACTTGCGCTTTTTCATCTGCTTTAGCTTCTTCTTCAGTATCATAACCAACTTTTTCTGTTTCAGTTACTTTAATACCAACGCTTTTAGCTTTTTCAACAGTAGAATCTAAATCAGGAGTTTCAACAGGTTTAACTGTTTCTTCTTTCTTAGCTTCTACTTTAGCTTCTGTTTTAGCTTCTACTTTAGCTTCAGTTTTAGGTGCTTCAGTAGTTGAAGCAGGTTTTGCAACTTCAGTAGTTGCAGGAGTTGAAGGTTTTACTTCATCAGCAGAAACATTCCCATTAGCAACCATAGCCATCATAGCGAACGCTAAAATAACTCCACAAGCACCAGCTACTTTCGTTTTACGGATTGAGCCATAAGCCTTATATTCATTAGATTTAAACATTAAATTTTTTCTCCTTTTTCTTTTTTTATTTTAAATAATGTTTATTCTTTTTCGATCTCATTCAATAGAAGGTGAACGTGACCGTTTATAAATAACTACTGTCATAATTTCTCCTTTTTTTCTACACAAAAAAGCCGACTTACACCGACTTCTACAACTAAAAACTATTTAATGAAATTCAATAATTTCTCCTGTTTCTAAAAAATGGTTATAAGTACGATCAATACGATTATCAATCTTACGGTAAAAAGCATTGGTTAATTGACCCATAGCATATAACTTCCTATACAAATCTTCACAACATTTTTTAGACGATACATAAACATCAGCGCCCCTCTTAACGTGAGCATAGATTTTTAGATTCCAACAGAATCTACTATATATTCGCAGATATTCTCTACGAATCCATTCTTCTGAATATGTTCTTACATCATCTTCTCCCTTCCACTCAATAGATACGATCTTAACACACCTCTTTCAATCGTCTTAATCCTCTAAAATAATCTATCAGGTAAAAAATAAACTTCCAAATACTAGAAATAATAAAAACAATACAGAACCAAATAGATCATTATTAGATACTAATCAAAATAACAAATAGAATAGAAAATCAATCATCAACAAACTTAAAATTTTCAAACAAACTATCAATAATTTCAAATGCCATTCTAACCAAAATACAATTCCTGTTTTAGGAAAAAAATATAACCTTCAAAAATTTTTCTTATATAAATACCCTCTTTCTTTCTATTGCTAATTCACATAAAAGAATATAAACTATTCTCTTGTGAAAACTAACAATATCTTTTATTGTTAATTTCCTTTTTGAAAAAAAAGAAAAGGCTTATAGTTCAAAGCCTTTTCTCGTTACTCTATTTTGTATGCTCTTATCTTCGCACACTTTCAGCTTTATAGCTTACTCCCTTCGCCAAGGTCACAGATTTAAGGATAACTCAATACCCCCTCTTCCTTACCCAAAGGCATTAGCAAGACTTTCATCTTACACACCGACCATACGATATAGCCTCACTATCTCACTCTAGCTACCTCTACAAAGTATCATTGACTGCACCACAGCCGTCAGTTCCCTTTTCTTATCTACTAAGGCGAAAGGACGAAAAACCCAACGTAATCATAAGATTGATAGATACAACTTACGGAATTTAGCTATTTTTTAGAAATTAACTATGGTAAAAATGCTATCACAAAAAGATTAGAACTTTAATAACATTGGAACTTCCATAACCTTACTAAAAAACCATAATCTACTCTAGGTTCTTTAGCCAAAATCCATAAGTTGCACCAACCATCAGACAAACCTTGACATTTTACTATTTTTCACTTATAATTAAATTGCTACATTTAATCGTGTTAGTCAATGCTAGTCGTTGTCTGACACGTTTTTTATTAAATTTTCAAAGACCATTTTCTTTAACAACTTTTGTTGTTAAAGATATAATACTACTTTTGTTGTTATAAGTCAATAGTTTTTTTTAAAAATTTTTTATTTTTTTCGGAGATAAAAATATGCTTCCAAATAGACTAAAAGAACTTCGCCAAAAAGCTAATATTACTCAAAAAGAACTTGCACTTTCTATAAATTCAAGCCAGCAAAATATTGCTTTCTACGAAAAAGGCGAACGTAAACCAAAACATGAAATGGTTGAAAAACTAGCAAACTTCTTCAATGTTTCTGCAGACTACCTTCTAGGTAAAACTGATATTCCTGATCCTGAATCAGATATTGATCTTGATCTTGATTTTGCTATTGATAATTCAGTTGCCTATGATGGTACACCCATCACGGATCATGATAGAGAAATTATAAAGAACTATCTAAACGAATACTTTTCAAATAAAAAATAACTATGAATCTAAACAAAGTTATAAAAGAAATTGAACACTTAAATTGTAAGGTTATCATTCTTAAAGACCTATCAACTAAAGGAAGATACGTTCTAGCCAAAAATAAGCATTTTATTTTTCTTCGAGCCGATACATCAGAAATCGAAAAAATAAATGTTCTTCTACATGAAAAACATCATCTAATTAATGATGATTGCAACAATTCATTATCTCAAATTGATACCTTTAAAAATCATATAGAAAATGATAGCGAAAAAGGACGAATCCTTGATTTTATGAGTTTAGTAAACAGCGAATATCCAATAGATGATAGCTTCAATTATCATGACTATCTCAAAAATGCTGATATTCCTTCAAAATATGAAAACTACGTTAAAGAAATAGCAACACAATTTTATAATGAAAACAAAAAAAATAACACTATCTAATGATAGTGTTTTTTTTCATTTTATCCCAATTTAGCAGTTAAACAGAGCTCATTATTGCAATAAATATCTAACTCACTTTCAGAATTACCAAAAATTCCCCCACCTTTTTTATTAAATACAAATTTAACAAAATATATTTCTAAATCTCCTTCATATTCAATTTCAGAATCAAATTCTGAACCAGCTTCCAATTCATCTAATTGATCTGAATAATCATTTAAAAAATCTCTTAAAAAATAATTCAATTTTGGTTTTAGAAATTGAGGTACAGAATTATAATAACTCACATTTTTTATTTCCATTTTCTATCTCCTAATCATTAAAAAATACATCAACATCTTCTTTTCTTTTAAAATCAAGTTTTACAACTTCTGATTTTTCATTTACTAACCTTTGAATATCTTTCTTTGCTTGCTCTACTTCATCTTTTGAATATTCATCTAAAGCAAGTTTAAAGGGAATACTTTTTGTTAAAACACTTTGTTTTAAAAATAATTTTACAGCAGTTGACATATCCAAACCTAATTCATTAAAAATCGCAGTTGCTTCTTTTTTTAAATCATCATCTACTCTAACAGCAATTTGTGACATATCAATTCTTCTTTTACTCTTGTATATCTATTGTATCACTTTTAGATATACAATTCGAGTTTTAGTACCTATTAAACACAAAATAAAATAGACCAACTTACTGATCTACTTTATTCTATATTTACTAAACAAATATTTAAACAGAAACTAACAATTTATTGGTTTAAAAAGTATATTATTAACTATTAAAAAATATACTTTTATTCTTTATGTATTCCTATTTATCGCTCTTTTTCTTTTATTCTTGGCACTTATCAGTATTCATTTAAACCAATTTCTAAGCAAAAAAGTCTTGGCGTAGATCATAATTCTCCACAAATGGATAACGTCCCACCTTGGTCTATTCAGTTGTCAAAAATCAATTAGCTTTCTGCTATGTAGGATTCTTTGCTTAATAACGGAATAGATTTTTCTTATACCTCAAAAGCAAAAAGGATAAATTTCCCTCTACACTTTAATAGTGAAAATTTATCCCTCTTGGTAACCAGATTTATTAATTTTTTAAAATATGCTTACTTTTTAAATACCATTTTAACTTCAGCACCATTACCTTGATCATCGTAATTATTTAGTAACAATTGTCCCTTGTTAGTTTCAAGTATTTTCGTAACAATTGAAAGTCCCAAACCATGTATATTATTATCATACATTTTTGTTGATACATATTTTTCCCTTAGATCATAAAGAATATCATCATTAAATCCATCGCCTTGATCCCTGACAACAATAGTATAATCATCTATATCATCATAAAAACCGATAAATATAGTTGAACCCACTGAAGAATTCTCAATTGCATTATTTACTAAATTTTGTAACGCAATAGAAATTGAATTTTTATCTAATTTAATATTACTTGCATCATGTGAAAGAATTGACAAGCTAAAACCCTTAAGTTTACAAATACTAGTCACAATTTTTATCCAATCGTCTAAAACTTCTTTTGATACAACTTCCTTTGGAGCTTCCATCAAATCAGAAAAATCATTTAGTTTTTTTAGAAAAGATTCCAATCTCTCCACTCCATTTAAAGCATCTTCTGCTCTTTCAAGAACATTTTCTTGATCTTCTTTTAATAATTCTATATTCCCCTTAATTAGAGTAATCGGAGTCCTCACATCATGAGTAATCGATTGAATCATTTCTTTTTGTGTCATCTGCATATTCCATTGTTTTTCTAATGATGCCTTTAAGCTCCTTGCCATACTATCTATAGAATCTAACACTCCTGAAATTTCTGTATAATCAGAATACTCTCTTTCAAATTCTAATTGTAATTTTTCAATATTTTCATTAGCCTTGGATATCTTTCTAATTTCACTCCTTAATTTCCTTGTCAAATTACTTATTAAATAAATAAATCCAATTAGCCACAGACAAAACATGCTTGTAAAATACACCAATTCAAAATTTCCAATTATTTTGTATACATTTGGATTGGTAGGTATAGCACTAATTTTATATTTTATGATCAAATCTTTATTACCATTTTTAAAAGCCTTAAATACATCTGAACCTATTATGTGTTCCTTTGAAGATTTTCCTTCTTGCAATGCCTCACTTATTTTTTGATTATAGCGTTCATCAATCGTATTTTCTATAATTTCTCCATTATCTCTTAATTGATATTCATAAAAAAATGGTATTTTATCAATTTCCCAATCCTCTTTTTGAAACTCATATTTTACTGTATCAGAATGTCTTTCAGCATAATTTGCAGGATATACTACCCCAGTGTTAATTAAGACGTTTAGAGGCATATAGGAAAATAAACTCATAAATAGTACAAAAAACAATTCTAAAATTGCAAATTTACTAATTAAATAGGTTAAACTTTTTTTAGTTCCCATTGATAACCTACTCCCCAAATAGTTTTAACTGGATCTATATGAAATCCAGCAAATTTTTCTCTTATTTTTTTTATTCTTTCTGTAATAGAAGTTGAACTATCACCTTCAGCATCATATCCATAAATTGTTGTATAAATCTTTTCTTTAGTAAAAACCTGGTTTCTATTTTTTAAAAGTAATTCGCATATTTTATATTCACTTTTGGTAAGAGTAATTTCATCTTCCTTGAAATATATTTTTTTAGACAATAAGTCACAAGAAATTGGATAATCAATTATTCTACTGTGCTTATCTCTATTTTCTCTTCTAATATGTGCTGCAACCCTCGCCCTTATTTCAGATACAGAAAATGGCTTTGTAACATAATCATCTGCACCTAAGGCAAATCCCTCTATCTTGTCCTTTTCAAAACTTTTAGCCGTCAACAAGATAATCGGTGCATCTATCAATTCTCTATATCGTGATAAAAACTCAAATCCATCCATTTTATCCATCATGACATCAAGAATAATCAAATTATATTTAACCAGCTGTTCAGGAACAATTTTTTCAGCTGAATCACAAAGGTCAACATTATATTCTTTTTTAAAAGTCAACTCTAAAAGTCGTAATAGATCTTTATCATCATCTATGATTAATAAGTTCATTCTACTCCTCCATTTTATTAATACCATCCCATCTATTATACCAAATATTAAATACGCCTATAAACAATACAGTAATGATTACTGATAATGCTAAAAACATCAAAATAACATGACTTGTAACTTCATGACTTGTATAAGCAAAAATAAGTTTTATCGGCCAAACAAAAGGTAATAAATACCAAATATTACCGCCTAATTCTGTGGTACCTAACAAAATACCTGATAATGTTAAAAAAATTCCGATTAGTATACTGCCAGAAAAACCTAATTTCAAACTTAAAAATTGATAAACAGGAATCATTGGCATCAGCATAATTGTACCAATCAAAAAGCATAAAACTGTACTTATATAATTAAACTCAACTTTTCCAAACCCTATTAATATCATTACCAAGATAGATATAAATTCAATTATAAATAGTAATATAGAGATATAAATAGATTTAGAAAAGAATATTTTATTCCTACTAATCCCAGTCCTTAAATCATTTGCAAAATTCCCAGCTACCTTATCAACCTCATATATCATTGGTATATAAAAACACATTGAAAAATTTGCTAAAATTATATATGTGCAAAAGAACACTCCCATTTCTTTCCCTATTAATCCTTTTGAATTAATCGAATAAATACCATAAATCAAAGAAAATAGGATTGGGCATAAAAAAGTCATTAGTCTTACTGGTGTCCTTCTACTTCTAAGCCAGTATGATGATATCATATTATACACTTCATTTACTCCTTTTGTTGTTAATTAGAAGACTTAATGTTAATACGACTACATAGACCGCAATACTTAAAATCAATCCTAAGTATGTTGCATCCATATTCATTAGTGTAGAGCCAGTCTCAAGAAAAGTACCATTTGGATGTACTCCAACAACTGGACTAAGCATTCGCAAGTTATATGACCATGGAAATAAAATCCAATTTTTTGTTACTGCAATCACAGCCGATGGGAATGTCAACACAAAATTCAACAATATAAGAACAGCTTTCTTTTTTGTAAGTCCATATATCAAAAAAGATAAAGCAACAATCGGTAAACTTCCAATAAAAAGACAAATAGTAGCTATAATTAATTGACTTAGCGATATTTTTTCACCTAGAAAAAATGTCGCAACAGTAAATATTAATATTGTTGATATTAGTAGAATAATAAATAATTCAGCTACAATAATAATATTTTTTGCCAATTCTATTTTTGTAAAACTTAGATTTTTGCTTTTTTGTAAAACAATATGCTCGCTCTTTTCTTTACCATTTATATTCACAACTAGTAAGCTCAAAACTATTGGGAGAATTAAAAGTGGATACCAATTAAAAGAAGTTGCCAATATGTAACTTTTTCCTTCTGGGCTTTCCCCCATCAAACTAATCATAGCTATATTAAATAAAACAAAAATTATCGGCACAATAATTCCTAACTTTAAGTTAGCAGATCTTTTTTCTTTCATTAACTCTGTTTTAATATAACTAATCATTATTTTTCACATCCTTTTTTATCATTTCTAAAAACAATTTTTCCAAATCCATCTCATCAGAATTATTAGCTTCATAAATGAGATGCCCATTATTAATAATCCCTATCCTATCTGCTATCTGTTGAATCTCACTCAAAATATGACTTGAAATAATGACTGTAATCCCTTTTTTAGAAAACTCTTTTATCATTTCTCTTAACTCTTGAATTCCCAAAGGATCTAGTCCATTAGTTGGTTCATCAAGTATCAATAATTCTGGATTATTTATTAGTGTCATTGCAATTCCAAGTCTTTGTTTCATCCCCAATGAAAAATTTTTTACCAATTTTTTATTTGTGTTTTCTAACCCAACTGTTTTTAACACATAATCAATTCTTCTTTTATCAATATTTAATAATACTGTTAAAACTTCTAAGTTTTCGTATGCTGTTAAATTTGGATAGATGGCAGGATGCTCTATGATAGCTCCAACTTTTTTTAAATCTTGTGTACACATGCTTTTTCCTTCAAAAAAAATATCCCCTGATGTACAATTCATAACTTTAGTAATTATTTTTAATAGCGTTGATTTCCCAGCACCATTCGGTCCTAATAGTCCATATATCTTTCCTTTTTCTGCTTTAATTGATATATTTTCAAGTACCATTTGTTCTTTGATTTTCTTTGTTAAATTTCTTGTTTCAAGCATAATTTCCATATAATGTTCCTCCGTTTCTTATGTAATCAATTCTAATACTAAAAAATAACCAAATTATAATTACTCTATTTTTTTTGTAAAACAAAAAGCATATATAAATTTTAAAAAGGAGTAAGCAACTCTTCTGTTCACTTACTCCCCCATACTTTTATCTAAAATCCTTCAGCAATTCTTGATTATAGTCATTGATAATCGCCTTATTTGGTTGAAGATGAAATAATATTGCACTACCACCAATAAAAGGCTCTACATAAGTAGAAATCCTTTTTTGGTATTAAAGGTTCAATGTCCGAAATTAACTGTCTTTTTCCCCCTACCCATTTAAGAACAGGGGCAACAAGTCTATTTTTTTCATTTTTTATATAACTTCATTATCTTGTAATTATATCATATTTAAACTAGAACTTTCATTCAGTATATTCACAAATACTAAAAAAATCAAAGTAAAAAATACAAAACAAAATAGACCAGCTTCCTGATCTACTTTATTCTATATCCATTAACTTAAATCTAATTTTTGGTCAAAATTTGGTCAAATTTTGGTCAAGTTTTGGTCAAAAAATATAAATATACTATCCTATTTTTAAAAAATAATTTGTGATGATTGCCTATAAATAAAACCTTTAAATATTCTTTATGCTTCTTTACGCTTCTTATAATGCCCCCTGCAGGAATCGAACCAGCAACTACTCCTTAGGAGGGAGTTGTTATATCCATTGAACTAAGGGGACCCTATAAAAAAAGAAGCGAGATTACTCCCGCCTCCTTGTTCGTCTTAACGACGGATTTCTTTAATACGAGCTGCTTTACCTTGCAATGCACGAAGGTAGTACAATTTCGCACGACGTACTTTACCGTAACGTACAACTTCAATCTTTTCTACACGTGGAGTGTGTACTGGGAATGTACGTTCAACACCGACACCGTTAGAGATTTTACGAACAGTGTACATTTCAGTGTGTCCTTGACCTTTACGAGCGATAACAACGCCTTCAAAGATCTGGATACGTTCACGAGATCCTTCGACAACTTTCGCGTGTACACGAACAGTGTCACCAGGACGGAATGCAGGGATATCAGTACGAAGTTGACCTTCAGTCAAGCTTTGGATTAATGGATTCATTTTTTACTCCTATCTTACTAATCTTATGATTCATGACCAAAGCGGATTAGTCGTTTTTTTGTGCTCCATTTGCACAAAGAATATTATATCAAAATTCCAGTAAATGTAAAGATTTTTAGATAAAAATTCCCAAAATAATAGCTAAAAAACCTAAAAGATAAGTTAGTAACAGATAATGGATGAATTTCTTCTTATTAGAAAAAAGACCTACCAGCTCAGCATTGAAAGTAGACAGGGTCGTCAAACCTCCACAGAAGCCTGTTGCTAGGATAGTATAAAGTTGCTTGTCTTGAACATGGTTATAGAAATACCCAATAAAAAAAGCTCCGATTAAATTGGCCATCAAAGTCCCTACTGGCAAAGCAGCTCTGCTATTGACCTTAGAAAGAAAATAACGGACGAGAGCCCCACCACCGCAAGCTATAAGCATAAGCCAAATCATAGCACCACCTTCTTTCCAGTCCACAAGGCAATCCACAAACTACCGCCAATGCTCAAGACTAGATAGAGGATAAAGTCCGTGTATAGTCCTAGGTCCAGCAGTTTTATGGAGTCTAAAAGAAGACTTGAAAATGTAGTCAAACCACCACAAAAGCCTGTCGATATAGCCAGAATAAAACGTTTAGACACTTGCTTGTTTGCTAGATAGCCCTTTACCAAATAAACCAGAATGAAGGTCCCCAAGTAGTTGACCAAGAGTGTAGCTAAGGGAAAATGTCCAGTGAAGGTGACCAAGGAAGAGATTAAATAACGAAGCCAGCCACCTAGCATAGCAGCTAAGCAGATGGCGAGAGAATTTTTCACTTCCTTCATGCTTTTTTCTGCTCCTGATAGGCACGGGAGTTCTTCAAGATATCCTTAAAGGTAGCAAGGATCGTATCTTTGTAGACTGGATTTTCAACATGATCAGCCACTCGGCCTAAAATGACTTCTTCTCTCTTCGTGTCCAGCACGGCCTTACCTGTCTTCTGCTTGTAAGCAGCCACTTGGCTAACGAGATTCATCCGTTTTTCCAGTAAGACTACGAGGTCATCGTCTATTTGATTGATTTCTTGTCTCAGTTCTTCTAGATTCATTCGTTACCTCCTTATATTTTACCTATCATATCAAAATTTTAGATGTTTTTCTAGTTTCCATGGTAAGTAAGTCAAGTTTAGAAGGATTTTGTAAGAAAGAGGACCCTTAGTGCGAGTCCTCTTTTATCATCACAATTGGTTCTTATCCGCAAATTTCAAAATTCCCCAGACCTTAGATTAAAGGGAACTCGCAAAGCGAGTTTTTATCTACAACCTAAAAATACCCGTTAGGATATTCTCTAGGTAAACCGACTACCGTCAGTTCTCATCCGCAACCTAAAACAGTCCCCCGGACTGTTTTAGCCAACTGAGCCTTCCATGCTCATGTTGATGAGTTGGTTGAGTTCGACGGCGTATTCCATGGGGAGTTCTTTGGTGATGGGTTCCATAAAACCATTGATAATCATAGCTGTGGCTTCTTCTTCGCTGATACCGCGACTCATCAGATAGTAGAGCTGGTCCTCAGACACTTTGGAAACCTTGGCTTCATGCTCTAGGGCGA
>ERZ772942.323-NODE-323-length-20573-cov-3.881665_pt1 | contig 20573 bp, 25 predicted proteins | sample MGYA00511135_ERZ772942 | MGnify/ENA primary metagenome ERZ772942 (study PRJEB29015, sample SAMEA2738099) | human oral metagenome | biome: human oral; feature: human-associated habitat; material: saliva | place: China | collected 2265 ... | reverse complement strand
GTCCCACAAGTTGTATTGACACTGGTTCGTGTCACAAATGTTTGTGTTTCTTAGAAGCTTTTTTTGTTTTTTTGAATTTTAATAATGAATTTTTCAGAAAAAAAGAGTATAATAGTAGAAAGAGATTACAGTAAAGGGTGTATGAAAAATGAAGTTAATTGATATTACCAATAGTCACTTAAAACTTGTTAAAGAACAATTAGCCAATACGGATGCATTTTTCGTGAAAGTGTATTCTTTAGGTCAAACAACTGTTATTTATGAAGATGCTGCTACTCATAAAGATATCGTTATTATTAACCGTAAACGCCGTGTTAAAGATAATGAAATTGAATTTGTAGTTCATCGTTTATTGCATACGAGCTGTGATGATTTAGATATTATTTATGCAGATAACTTTGTTGAAATTAGTATTCCAGTAGAAAAACCAAAAATAAACTTTTCATAAAAAAGTTCTTAAGAACACCTGTACTGTCACAATGTTGAATAAAAAAACGAGATTGAAGTTTTCCAATCTCGTTTTTTATTTTAATTTAATTCATTTCGCCACTCTAATAATTTTTCCACATCATCTTGGTGAATATAATCTATCGCAACAGCTTCCTCTACCAAAACAGGATAATTAGTTAGGGTAATATACTCTACCCCTGCCTCTTCAAAAGCAACTTGCGCTTTCTTTAATTCATAACTAAAGATGGCTACCACGCCTAACACTTCAGCACCAGCTTCTCTTAGAGCTTTTGCGACTTTTAAAGAGGATAAACCAGTAGAAATTAAATCTTCAATAATAACTACTTTTTGCCCTTCTAATACTCTTCCTTCAATTTGATTTGTTTTTCCATGTTTTTTTGCAGAATCTCGAACATAAATCATCGGTAAATCTAACAATTCACTGACCCAAGCAGCATGAGGAATACCTGCTGTTGCAGTTCCAGCTATGACTTCTACTGCTGGATATTTTTCTTTTATGACTTCTACCATTCCTGCCGCAATTTCTCTACGAATACTTGGATAAGACATGGTAATTCGATTATCACAATAAATTGGTGATTTAATGCCTGATGTCCATGTAAAATAATCATTTGGTCTTAATGCTACAGCTTGAATCGCTAATAATTCTTTGGCAAGTTTACGTTCTAATGTCATATTTTTCTCCTTTATTTTGTAAATTGTTCTTTAATAAAATGATATACTTCTACTGGATTTTCTGCCTTTGTAATAGAACGACCTACAACGATATGCGTACTTCCTTCAAGACTTGCAACTTTAGGAGTTGCCACACGTTTTTGATCGCCTACTTCATCTGTTTCAAGTCGAATTCCGGGAGTCACTTTTAAGAAGTCTTCTCCACAATTTTCAGTAATTTTTCCAGCTTCCCAAACAGATGAAACAACTCCATCTAAACCTGCTTGTTTTGCTAACTTCGCATAATGAATCACACTTTCCTCTAAAGAAAGAGGGATACATTGATACTCTCTCATATCTTGTTCTGAAGTAGAAGTTAATTGAGTAATGGCAATAACATTTGTGTCAAAACTTCCACCATCTACCATCCCTTGTTTAGCTGCTTTCAACATTTCATATCCACCTGCAGCATGTACCGTTAAAATATCCACATGAAACTGCGCCAATCCTTTGGCAGCCCCATAAACCGTATTAGGAATATCATGTAATTTTAAATCCAAAAAGATTTTATGTCCTAGTTTTTTAATTTGCTCAACAACAACTTGTCCATTTTGTAAATATAATTCTAGTCCTATTTTGACAAATAATTTCTCGTCTCCAAATTTTTCTAAAAATTCTAATGATTCCTCCACTGTTGGAAAATCTAATGCAACAATGACTTCTTTTTTCATCCTACCACTCCTTCTTTATTGATAAGCTCGTCCACGTAACTCTAGTAGATGATGCACTCCTAATTCATCAAGGGCGCCTTCTAATCGGTCAATAATTTTTGGACAAACATACGGATCTGTAAAGTTTGCTGTTCCAACTGCCACCGCACTGGCTCCTGCTGAAATAAAATCAATGACATCCCATTCATCCATAATACCGCCCATTCCAATAATAGGGATATTGACTGCTTGCGATACTAAATAGACCATTCGAATGGCTACAGGTTTAATTGCTGGTCCAGATAATCCTCCGGTTACATTCGCAATAATGGGCTTCCCTGTTTTTCTATCTAAACGAATCCCTACTAATGTATTAATCATCGTAATTCCGTCTGCTCCACCTTCTTCAACGGCTTTTGCCATTGAAACAATATCCGTTACATTAGGGGATAGTTTTACATAGACAGGTACGCTAGAAGCTGCTTTTACTTTTTCTGTTAATGTTCTGGCAATACATGGATCTGTTCCAAATTGAATTCCTCCATGTTTTACATTTGGACAAGAAATATTTAATTCTAATGCATGAACATTGGGAGCTTTACTAATATGTTCTGCAACATAAACATAGTCTTCAATTTCACTTCCAGCAACATTCGCAATAATTGGTACATCATATTTTTCTAAAGCTTTTAATTTAGTCTCCATTATTTCATGCACCCCTGGATTTTGTAACCCAATCGCATTCAACATTCCACTAGAAGTTTCTGCCACCCGAGGAGTTGGATTCCCAAATCGTGGTTCTTTTGTTGCTGCTTTAATCATAATGGCGCCTAATTTACTTAAATCATAAAAATGAGCATATTCTAAGCCAAATGCAAAGCAACCAGAGGCTGGCATAATAGGATTCTTCAAATCTAAACCTGGTAATTTCACTCTTAATCTCTCGCTCATCATTTCCTCCTATAGTGCTAACTCTCTTGTGTCATATACAGGCCCATCATAACAAACTCTTGAAATTGTGCCGTCCTTTTTCTCGCAAACACAGGCATAACAAGCTCCTACCCCACAAGCCATTCGCTCTTCTAACGATACATACCCCATTTTTTCCTCATCCATTTGAGTTAAGGCTTTTAACATGGCAAATGGTCCACAACTAAAATATTTATGGTAGTCTACTGCATATTTTTTTATAACATCTGTTACAAAACCTTTTTCTCCATAACTACCATCAGCAGTTGCGATATACGTTGTTCCAAGTTGTGCAAATTCATCTTCATAAAAGACATCTTTAATATTATTAAATCCTAATATATGAATGGTTTGGATTCCTTTTTTCTGAAATTGCTTCGCTAATTCATACAATGGAGGCACACCAATTCCACCACCAACAATCAGAGCTGTTTGTCCTTCTTCTAAAACTTCTAAATCATATCCTTTTCCAAGTGGACCTAAAATATCTACTATTTCTCCTTCTTTTAATTCAGAGATAATCTTCGTTCCAGCTCCATCTGCTCGATAGACGATGACAAATGATTTTTTTTCATGATTAATTTCGCAAATGGAAATCGGTCTTCTTAATAGAAATTCATAACTATTATTCACTTTAATATTGACAAATTGTCCAGGTGTTGTCATTTCTTGAACGATATCCCCTTGTAATTCCATTCGAAATATTTTATCCGCAATTTTTTCATTACTGATAACCCTTGTCATATAAGTATCCATACAAATACTCCTTTACCATTTTTTCATTTGCTAATTAACTGTCAAAATCATTCATAACTATAAGTCTGAAAATACTTCCTTATCTTGATAAGCAATGTTTCCTTCACATAAAGTTAGCACTGGAATCCCATATATTTTCTCACCAATATAAGGAGTATTACGTCCTTTTGAGAAAAATTGATTTGGATCAATCTCCATTGATTTTTCTAAATCAATAACGACTAAATCTGCGAATCCATTTTCTTTTAATCGACCATATGGCAATCCAAAGGTATCTGCTACATTTTCACTCATCTTCTTCACTAGAAAATCTAATGAAAAGACTCCTGGTTTAACGAATTTTGTATAAAGTTGACTAAAAGCTGTTTCACTACCGACTATTCCAAATGCTGCTTTAGTCATTGTTAATTCCTTTTCATGTGGTGCATGAGGTGCATGATCTGTAGCAATTACATCAATGGTTCCATCTAATAGTCCTGCAATTAGAGCATTGCGATCTTCAGCTGATCTTAATGGTGGATTCATTTTCCACATTCCATTGTCTTCTGGAATATCCATTTCATTACTTAATAAATGATGAGGACATACCTCACACGTCACTTTAATCCCAGCAGCTTTTGCATCTCTTACGACTCTGACAGATTCTTTTGTAGAAACATGGCATACATGATAATGACAACCTGTTGCTTCTGCTAACAACACATCTCGAGCAATTTGAACACTTTCGCAAACAGATGGAATACCTGGCAATTGCAATTCTCTACTTCTTCTTCCACAGTGCATACAACCACCACGAATAAGTGAATTATCTTCACAATGAGCCACAATCGCTTTATCAAGACTTGCAGCAACTTTCATTGATTCAAACATCATATTCGCATCTTGAACGCCACGACCATCATCACTAAAGGCAAAAACGAAATTTGCTAATTCTTTAAAATCGGCATATTCTTTTCCTTGCTCTCCTTTTGTAATTGCTCCAAAAGGAATAGCACGAATCACTGAATCACGTTCAATAATATCTAATTGCAATTTTAAATTTTCATAACAATCTGGAACAGGATTTAAGTTCGGCATTGGCATCGCAGTCGTAAATCCACCACGTGCTGCAGCTCTTGATGCATGATAAATTGTTTCCTTATATTCAAAGCCCGGTTCTCTCCAATGAACATGAACATCGATAAATCCAGCAGAAATAAATTTTCCTTTTAAATCTAGAACTTTTGCTTCTGCATTTTCAATTGAACCAGAAATTTGAATGATTTTTTTTCCATCAATTAAAAGATCTTTTTGAACTAAAACACCTTGTTCTAAAATTTGACCATTTTTTAAAAGTAACATTAGTTTCTCCTTTTTTATAATTGATTATCTTTAATGATTTTTTCAATCATTGCTTGTCTCATAAACATTCCATTTTTCATTTGTTCAAAAATAACTGATTTTGGTGCTTCTACTAATTCAGATGCAATTTCTACATCACGATTGACAGGAGCTGGATGCATGACAATGGCTGTTTCTTTTAATTTTTCATATCTTTGTGGTGTTAGTCCATATTGTTCATGGTATTCTTCTTTCGTTAAGCCCATTTTTTCTGCATGTCTTTCATGTTGTACTCTTAATAGCATACATACATCTACTTCACCAATGACATCGTCAAAATCAACGACTTCTCCAAGAGTTTCATCTTTGTAAATATCCGGGCATACAAATCGAACTTTTGCTCCCAATCTTGTTAACATACGATAATTACTTTTAGCAACTCGAGAATTTTTAATATCTCCTGCAATAATGATATTTAAGTTTTCAAATGTTCCAAATTTTTCATACATTGTCATTAAATCTAATAAACATTGACTTGGATGTTCTCCACTTCCATCTCCACCATTAAGAATTGGAATGTTTAAATTTTTTAAATCATCATAGTAAGCATTTTGACTGTGACGGATAACCAAGATATTACAACCTAACATTTCTAAAGTTTTACAAGTATCGTATAATGTTTCACCTTTATTCACAGAAGAAGTCGCCACTTCAAAATTAATTACTTTTAATTTATGTTTATGCTCTGCAATTTCAAAACTATGTTTTGTACGAGTAGAATTTTCAAAAAACAGATTAGCAACATATAAATCATCTCTACTTTCAACATGCTTTCCGTTTTTTAATTCCAATCCACGATGAATTAATTGGAAAACTTCCTCATTTGTTAAATCTCCCATTTTTACAATATTTTTCATACAACTTCCTCCTAATTATAAAAAAATACCTTGTAATCCATAGACTACAAGGTATGTTAAATTTAAGTTATTATTTGAATGGTGATGCAAAAACTCTATACTCAAATAAGCTTGTAACGTTAAATTCAATCCCTTGTTAGCCTCTCTGGACTATTTTAAAAAGATACTGCATTTATTACATTTTGTTACGAAACATTACTCACTAGTAAAATCTTTTTTTGCGACATCAATTCCTTTCGTTCGAATGCTTTTATTTCACAGACATCCAACAATTTAAAATGAGTTGCTCATCAAATGAATACTGTTTTTTATAAAAAAATAGCCTACTTATGTAAGTAGGTTCAGCCATAAAAAACTTCGTTTTCTATCATTAAATCTTTGCTGACCTCTCTGGATCACATTAAAGATGAGTTATTCAAATTGTCAACAGTATATATGAAAAATTCCTATTTGTCAATGACTAAATTTCATTTTTTAAGGTGAAAAAGAGGGATTTTTGATATAGCATTGCCACAGGTCAGTTTCGCCTGCTACTGGCGTCCTATGCTACATCAGATAAAGTCTCCTTGCTAACGGACTCTCGTTAAATCACGCCAAATTAAAAAGACTTTTCGTCGTAGCAATCAAACATGAGATTCGCCATGCGAAGCTGCTGCCGTCCCTTGCTACATCAGACAAAGTCTCCTTGCTAACGGACTCTCGTTAAATCACGTCAAATTAAAAAGACTTTTCGAGGTAGCATGAGTACTAGAAGCTAAACGAGCTTCTAGTACAAGGAAAATTTGAGACCTTAGGCTCAAATTTTAGCCAAGAGACAGCTCCGCTGGCTACTGGCGTCCTATGCTACAACAGACAAAGTCTTAATTTAATACTAATACCCTTTTTTGACCTTCCCATTCCAAGCATCATATCCATTTTTCAAAATGAAAATATTAGAATAACCTTTACGTTTTAAACGATACGCTGCTCTTCCTGAAATCGTCATCCCTTGCTCATATAAATAAATCGGTTGATCTTTTCTTAATTCAAACATACGATCTTTAAATTGAGAATAAGGAATATTTCTAGCACCTAAAATATGTCCCGCTCTAAACTCATCCTTTTCACGCAAATCAATTAATTGACCATGACGTAAGTCTTTACTAAATTCCGTTACATCTAAAGTTTTTGCTGCACTACGACGCATCCAAAATAATACCGCAATATACGCAACATATACTGCTAAAATACTCCAAACAATCCAAAATAACATACACGATTACCTCTCTAATTATGATTTACCAATTAATACTAATGAAGCAGCTCCGATAACGCCAGCATCATTTCCTAATTCAGCTAATGCTAAAACAGTTGAATCTTTAATTGGTGGGAAAACATTCTTCTCAAACTCTTCACGAACACCTTTTAATAAAAATTCTCCAGCAGCACTCACTCCACCACCAATAACAATTCTTGATGGATTTAAAATGTTTGCAATATGAGAACATGCTACACCTAAATATTCTGAAAAATGACGAATTACGATTAACGCCAACGTATCATTCTCTTTTGCTAAATCAAAAACATCTTTAGCAGTGACTTGTTGTCCATCATCAATTTTTGCTTTCAATTCAGAATCTCCAGCATATTTTTCTGCGTAACGACGAGTTAAATTCACAATTCCTGTTGCACTCGCTACAGTTTCTAAGCACCCTTTTTTACCACAAGTACAAGCAATTGGTTCTTCAAAATCAACGGCAATATGACCAAGCTCACCACCAGCACCACTAAACCCATGGATTAATTGGTTACCGGCAATGACTCCACCACCAACACCAGTTCCTAGTGTTACAAAAACAACATCTGGTTCATTATTTCCTGCGCCAACCCATTTTTCTCCTAGAGCAGCGACATTGGCATCATTATCAATATAAAATGATAAGCCTAATTCTGATTCAATTTGTTGTTTAATTGGTTGTAATGTTTTCCAGTTTAAATTATACGCACCAATAACAGTTCCTTCTTGGCGATTCACTACACCTGGAGAACCCATCCCAATTCCTAAAAAGTCATCTTTTGATAAGCCTAATAGCGTTAATTTATGTTTAATCGATTGAATAATATCTGGAACAATATGGCTTCCTTCATCTAAAATATTTGTTGGAATAGACCATTTTTCTTGAATTTCACCATTTTGTGTTAAAATAGCAAATTTAATTGAGGTTCCTCCTAAATCAATCCCGATAATTTTTTTATTCATATTCTTCACCTCATAAAACGTATTCATTTTATTTATAGTATATCAGTTAGTATACAGTTTTCATAGCATTTCTTTTCCTATTTCAATACCGATTTTAAACAATACAATAGCAATCAAAATGTAAATAATCACAAATAGTACTCTTTCATACATTTTAGTCACTCGGTCTCCTCTAAATGAAACAATAGAGGATATGACATAACCTCCTACTAATCCACCAATATGACCCCAAAGATCTATAGTACTTGAAAATAAGCTTGTTATTAAATTCATCACTAATAATGCCATATATTGCATTCCTAATTCTCTAAAGGCATAAATGTAACGATGTCTTGTTGATAAATAGAGCATCAATCCAAATAAACCAAACAATGAAGTACTTGCCCCTGCTGATATATGCTGAGCATTAAAAGCAAAACTGGCAAGATTTCCCATAATACCACTTAATAAGTAAATGACTAAAAATCTTCCATGACCAACGATACTTTCTAATTGATTTCCAAAGAAATAAAGAAATAAACTATTCATCGCAAAATGCTCAAGACCAATATGTAAAAATATCGGTGTGATAAAACGCCAATATTCATGAAATAAAATAATAAATGCATTAGCTCTTGCTCCATAATAAACTAAAATTCCTGGATTCGTTGAACCACCCTTTAATGTCATTATGATAAACATGATGATTTGTATCAATAAAAATAGATTCGAAAATGTTAAATTTTGTAAAATAGTTTTTTTATATCTCTCTTTTTTCCAATAATTCATTTGAATGAATCACTCCTTCTTTTGTAATAAGAATTTGAACCGTTTGATCAAATATTTCCACATTCCAAACAGCTTCTTCATAAACTTGTTCCTGATAAGCTAAACTAATAGTAGAAAAGCTATCTCGTTCTATGAAACGGTCATAATAACCTCCACCAAATCCTAATCGCTCTCCTTTTTTTGAATAAGCCAATCCTGGAACAATGACTAAATCTATTTGCTCTTCATCCACCCAAATTGGTTGAATAGGCTCTTCTACTCCAAAGGAATTTTTTTGAAACTGTGTCTTTTTATCCCAAAATGCAAATTTCATTTGTCGATGCGGTAAAGTTACAGGAACTACAATTTTCTTATTCATATTTCTAGCTAACTTTACAACTTTTTCCAATGAAAACTCAATAGGCATTGATTTTGTTAATGCAATGATTTTTGCTTCTGTCCATTCAGGAAGATGTCGTAAATAGTCTAATATAACTTCTTCTTGAGGGTTTCTTTTTTTAGTAGATAAGTTCAATAAATTTTCTTTTGCAATTTTTCTCGCATCCACTTTATCCATTTTTACAATTTCCATTATTTTTTACCTTTATCTTTCTTTGTCAAAGGTAAAGTAATTTTAAAAATAGAGCCATGATTTAATAAAGTTGTGACAGAAATTTCTCCATCATAACTTTCTATTAATTCCTTAGCAATAGACAATCCTAAACCATTACCGCCTCTTTCTCTTGAACGTGCTTTATCTACACGATAAAATCTTGAGAAAACTTTTTTACGATCTTCCTCCGTCATTCCCATTCCAAAATCTTGAACAGCAATTTCTACATGCTCTTCACCTTTTGATAAACTTAAAATAATTTCTTTTCGATCAAGAGAATATTTCACAGCATTATCCATTAAAATAATGACTACTTGTTCTAAATGATTTAAATAAATAGGAATCCATAAATCACGCTTTAAATCATCATCAAATGTAAATGTAAATTCAGGATATAGCACTCTGAAATTATGCACTACTTGCTTGGCAACTTCAGTAACATTCGTTGTAGCATCTTTATATTGTTCTTTCACTTGAGGTGCACGAGATAAATCAAGCATTTCTTGTACTAATGTTTTCATTCTTTGCAACTCTACTAGTGAAGCTTGTAGCGATTCTTCTAAAACCTCTGGATCGTCTTTTCCCCATCGATTTAAGAGTTTTAAATGTCCTTCTACAATCGCTACAGGTGTTCTTAATTCATGAGAAACATCTTCGACGAAATGTTTTTGCTGTTCAATATAAAAACTAATCTTATCTAATAATTCATTAAAATGTTCAGAAACAATTGCAAATTCATCGTTCTTTTCTGAAACTTTGATTCGCTTCGTTGAAATATTTTCTTCACTAATGGATGAAATGATTTCTTGAATTTTTTTAATCGGTTTTGTCATTTGATACGATAACAAATATCCTAAAACAACTGCAATGATACCTGACATAAAAATGGTAATAAGAGCTAGTTGATTTAATTCCTGTTTTAATTGTTGTAAATTAACTAATCGATTCGTAATAGACAAATATCCAATCAAAACTCTTGATTTATTAGAAAGTATTGGAGTAGATGTTTGAACAATCGTTTGTCCATTTTTCAATTTTTTCACTATCGTTTTTACATCATTCCCAATAGCTTCTCCATCATTCCATGATTGTGTTTTAAAAATTTCTTTCCGATTTGTTCCATACACCTGTACATTAAATTGTTGATCATTGGTATAAAATTTCTTTTGATAAATTCCATCTTTATCTTTTTGATAACTATTATTTTGATTCAACACTGCTACAATATTAGCGGATGTTACTGGTGATTCATATTCTGATAATTTTTCACTTAATTGTTCGCGATATTTTTCCGTTAAAACTACCTCTTGGCTTTGATAGTGATGAATTTCAAATCCTAAAAATCCAACTGTCACCAATGATAATAGTAAAAAAATAGTGGTCGAAATAATCAACCACCATTTTTTCCCAACGGAAGTTTCTTCATGTTTTACTTTCATGATATCCTCCATTTAGACTTGATTAACGACGCATTACATAACCTGTCCCACGAACTGTTTGAATATAACTTTCACGTCCTGGAATATCAATTTTATTTCTTAAATAACGAATATATACATCAATAACATTTGTTTCAACTTCCATCTTATATCCCCATACTTGGTTTAATAAAACTTCTCGAGAAAGAACAACATTAATATTTTCCATTAACATTAATAGTAATTCATACTCTCTCTTTGTTAAATCAATTAATTCCCCATTACGACGCACTGTACGATTTTCTTTTTCAATGACTAAATCACGATATTCTAAAATCGTTTGTTTTTGAACACGTGCTTCTTCCTCAATACTTAATCTTCTAAATAATGCACGGATTCTCGCTAATATTTCTTCGATTTCAAACGGTTTTACAACATAATCATCTGCCCCTTGATCTAATCCTGTTACTCGATCCATTACAGAATCTCTAGCAGTCATTATAATAATAGGAGTTTTCTTAACTTGGCGCAAACGACGTACAACTTCTAATCCATTTAATTCTGGCAACATCAAATCTAATAAAATTACATCCCAATTTTCATCTGTTGCAGCTTGCAATCCACTACGCCCGTCAAAACAAATTTTTGTTTCATATCCTTCATGTTGTAATTCTAATTCTACAAATCGTGCTAAATTTTTTTCGTCTTCAATAATTAAGATTCTTTGATTCATCGACATGGATACACCTCACCCTAATATTTTTTAAGATTCATACTAATAATATCACATTCTCTCATCTCATTATAGCCCTTCCATAAAAAAAACACTATCATAATGAATTTCTTTGACTTTTTACAGAAGTAAATAGTGGAAGTATTTTTAAATCTATAAATATTTTGCAAATTATATTAAAAAAAGAGAATGAGCTATTCCAGTTCATTCTCCCTTCTATGACTATTCTTCATCTAATAAATTTGTTTGACCTAAATCTTCGACTTCTTGAGAAAGGACTTCTCCACCAATATTATAGTGAGCGCGAATTTTTTGTGTTAAAACATCAACAATTTCAGGATGTTCCGTTAAGTATTTCTTCGCATTTTCACGGCCTTGTCCAATCTTTTCATCATTATAGGCATACCAAGCACCGCTCTTCTTCACTAAATCTAAATCAGAAGCCATATCTAAAATTTCTCCAATTTGAGAAATTCCTTCTCCATACATAATATCCACTTCAGCTGTTTTAAATGGTGGCGCAACTTTATTTTTCACTACTTTAATTTTAGTGTGATTTCCTAAAATTTCTGCTCCATTTTTAATTTGATCACTACGACGAACATCTAAACGAATACTTGCATAGAATTTCAATGCACGACCACCAGGTGTTGTTTCTGGATTACCGAACATAATTCCAACTTTTTCACGTAATTGGTTAATAAAGATTGCAATTGTTTTCGTACGGTTAATTGTACCTGATAATTTACGAAGTGCTTGAGACATTAAACGAGCTTGAAGCCCCACATGAGATTGTCCCATATCTCCTTCAATTTCTGCACGTGGCACTAATGCAGCTACTGAGTCGACAATTACGATATCAACTGCACCTGAAGCCACTAATGCATCTGCAATTCCTAATCCTTGTTCACCAGTATCTGGTTGAGATAATAATAATTCTTCAATATTAACGCCTAATGCTCTTGCATATTCTGGATCTAAAGCATGTTCCGCATCGATAAATGCTGCTACTCCACCACGTTTTTGTACTTCTGCTACCGCATGTAAAGCAACTGTTGTTTTACCACTTGATTCAGGACCGAATATTTCAATAATTCTTCCTTTAGGGTATCCACCTGCTCCTAATGCAATATCTAATGCTAATGAACCTGAAGAAACAGTCTGAACTTGCGAATCAGCTTTTTCTCCTAATTTCATTACTGCACCTTTACCATAACTTTTTTCAATTTTTTTCAATGCATCATCTAATGCACGTTGACGATTTTCTTGATCTACCATCTTAAACCTCCATGTCCTCTTAATTCATCCTTATCATACACTATACTCAATAGTGAAAGCAAGAAAAACGAACATTTGTTCTGTTATTTTTTTAATAAATATTTTCTTAGCTCGTTAAGTCCATATTGAACCGCAAATTCACGGTTACCATTACGATTTCTTGCTAAATGTAATTCTATTGTTTTTGTTTCTACCCCATCTACTAATGAAACAAATACAGTTCCTACTTCTTTTTCTTCCATTGGTGATGGGCCCGCTATTCCTGTAAAAGAAAGTCCAAGGTCACTCCCAAATATTGTTCGCACATTTTCTGCCATCGCTTCGGCACACTCAGCACTGACCATTCCATATTTTTCTAATATTTCTTGAGAAACTTGTAATTGATTTTTCTTGATAGATTCATGATAAGCAACACAAGAACCAAGTACATATTGTGAACTTCCTTCAACAGAAATTAATGTTGAAGCAAAGAGTCCTCCTGTTAAACTTTCTGCAGAAGCGATACTTAATCCACTATTTTTTAATAATTCACTTGTAATGGATAATAGTGTTTCATATTCTCCATATCCATAAAAATATTCACGTTCCACAGATACTATTTTTTCTTCTAATTCATCTAATAACTGTTCACACTCTTCTGTTGTATCTCCATTTGCTGTTAATCGAAGAACGACTTCATACATTCCTGCGTATGGAGCAATTGTTGGATTCGTTTGTTCTTCAATTAATTGTTCTAAATCAGTGACTAATCTAGATTCTCCAATTCCAAAGAAACGTAAATATCTAGATACAAAAGTTCCTTCATTGGAAACTTTATCTTTTAAATATGGAATCGCCTCTTTTTCAAGCATCATTTTTAATTCACTTGGAGGGCCTGGTAATACAATGAAAATAGTTGAATCCGTTTCTACTGCTCCACCAATCGCTAACCCATTATGATTTTTAAAAACTGTTTCACCTTCAAAAGCCAATGCTTGAAGTCGGTTATTAGGGCTCATTGGACGATGAGATTGCTTATGGAAACGAATAATTTTATCCATTGCTTCTTCATCTTCTACTAATTCTCTTTGAACAAATTTCGCTAAAACTTGTTTTGTAATATCATCTGTTGTAGGTCCTAATCCACCACTTAAAATAATTAAATCACTACGACTACTAGCTAGTTGAATACTTTCAAACATTCTTTCTGGGTTATCTCCAACAGTTTGTTGGTAATAAGTTGGAATAGACAACTTTGCTAATTCTCTAGCAATCGTTGCACTATTTGTATTAATAACTTGTCCCATTAATAATTCTGTACCGACTGTAATAATTTCTGCTTTCATACTTTCTACTCCTCATTTATAAAAAACAAAAGGCTGGGTAAATCCCAGCCTCCACCATTAAACAGAAAATGAATCTGCAAAAACATGTTTATTTTTTATAAAGTAATCTACTCCTGAATAAACTGTTGCAACTAAACAAACATATAGCAAAATCGTTCCAATTGAAAACGGCAATCCTTTTACTGGAAAATCATCAATCAATAAAAAGATAATCGCTAACATTTGTGTTGCTGTTTTAACTTTTCCAGGCCATGCTGCTGCAAGTACTTCACCATCATTCACTAATAATAAACGAAGTCCTGTTACAGCTAGTTCTCTACATACAATCACTGCTACAATCCACATTGGAATGACACTAGCTCCTACTAATGTAATAAATGCCGTCATCACTAATAATTTATCTGCTAAAGGATCGGCAAATTTTCCAAAATTTGTAATTAAGTGATATTTTCTAGCTAAATATCCATCTAAAAAATCTGTAATACTAGCAATCGTAAAAATAATCATTGCCAATACCCAACTAACACTTAAGTTTGAATGAAAAACATTCACCATTCCTAAAGTATCTTTTGGAAAACACATCATTAGTAAGAACAAGGGAATCATAATAATTCGAGCAATGGTTAATCGATTGGCAATATTCATGCTATTTCCTCTATTCCACTGTAATATAAATGGCTGTAGCACTTACTCCATCAGGAATTTGAATTTCTTGTCCTGCTAAAGTAATGGTACCAACTGGTGTATAACCGAAGTTTAAAACAATTGAATTTGTTCCTTCAGGAATTGATCCTACTAATTGTTGTCCTGTTGTAGGAGCACCATCAGCTACTACTTTTTGATTTGCAGTAATTCTTGCCCATAATTGTGTTCTTGCACGGTTTGTTACTACTAAATTTGCAGGATACTCAGCTAATTTTGCTGTGTAATATAATGAATTTCCATTTGCATATGAATAACGAATCGTTGTTTCTTTTGTTTCTTTTGTAGTTGTTGTTGATTGTGTTGTTTCTGCCACAGTTGTTTCTTCTGCTTTTTCAGCTGTTGTTGTATTTTGAACTGTTACAGTTGTTGCAACTGCTGCTGGCTTAGGTGTTGAACGTTTATTCAATAATGACTGTGCAATCGCAAATACAATTGCTACAGCTAACATTCCTAATAAAATTGTAGGTAAATAATTTTTAAATTGTCCCCAAGCTTTTGTAACAGAAGTTTGCGCCTCTCTATTATTGGATAAACGACTTGAGATAAATTTTTTATCTGCCAATACAGATTCTTCCTCTGGAATTCCTCCAGGATTTTTTGGAGTTTCTAATTTGAATTCTTCTAACAAACGAACACCATCTACTCCAACTGTTTCTGCTACTTGTTTAATAAATGCACGAGTATAAAAGTCTCCAGGCATTAAATCGAAATCATTTTCTTCGATTGCAATTAAATATTTTTTTTGAATTTTTGTGATTTGTTGCAAGTCATCTAAAGTATATCCTTTTAATTGACGAGCACGTTTTAAGATTTCTCCAATTGTTTGTTCCATTTAACCACCAACTTTTCATATTATCATGAAAAGTATACCATAGATTGCATATGAAACAAACTCATTCACTGTGTTTTTTCGTTAACTTTCTTCTCATTAAATACAAGATAAACTTTTTCAGAACGAGTTGAACCATTTTTTAAATGAGCACTTAATTCAAAAACTTTACTTTTTTCATCCCATTTAATTTCTACATTTCCAGTCGAAAAGTCTATTCTCGTTGGAAAAATCATTTCATTATCTTTTACTTCTAAATGACTATCTAAATTTTGAGTTGTTAATTCTAACATTATTTTCAGTCGATACGTATCACGGAGTAAACGATACTGATTCGCATTTGCGACTCTGATTTGATAGAAAGCAACCGTAACTAAACTTGTAATAAATAGTAAAGCTAAGAAAGGAACTACTAAACTAGCTTTTATCTTTTGATGCTTTATTAGATTTTTTATCATGAGAGTCCTCCTTTTTATGAACTTCTTTACTCGAAGTGGATTCCTCTTTTTGAATGACTTCTTTTTCAACTGAAATAACACGATTCCCTGGAATAAAATATGTTTCAAATTTTTCGTTATTTCGTAAGATTCCTTTCAGACGTACTCCATCTTTATCACTATGAAGAAACATCTTTTCATATCCTATTAATAATGGATGGTAGCCTTTTCTCTCATCTTTTTCCTTACTAATCCATAGTCTAGCTTTCTTATCATCCATCTCTGGTTCAGCTCTAATAAAATAAGCTCCTTCCTTTGTTGGACGTCCATCTTCAAATTTGGGTTCAAATACAATCGTAGGCCTAGCATAGCCTTGTAAATGAGTATCCATTTGCTCAACCATTAAATGCCACTCTATATAATTAGGGACTTCCAATTTATTTTGCACTTTTAATAATACTTGATAAACTCCACTAATTAGTAGAATACTAACTGCAAAAATCGCTAATGCCATTAATTGTTCAATGAGGAGAAAGGCTGACTTTTTCTTTTGAACCCATTCTTTCAATTCGAACCACCTCCTCCTGACCACAATGAATGCTCACAGAAGTTACTGGAGTTTTTGAATTGTTTTTTTTCAAATGAATGATTTCTTTAGTTTTATGAGTATCTTTATTTGAAGAATTTGTATCCTCTGTTTTTGCTGAAGAAGTCGTTGATGTAGTTTTTTCTTCTGTATAACTTACTGGAGGTCTACTTTCATGTAACTTCATTAATTGATTCGAGTATTCATTTAAAACGCATTTATACTGCTGTTCTCTTTTTACGGAATCGCCTAATACAAATGAAAGTAATAATACTGTTAAAGTCGCAATCATTAAAGCTAGGAGAGCTTCTACAAAGGCGAAAGCTTTAATTTTTCGAAACTTTAACATAATATCTACCTCCTCCTAATTGAAATGTAAAAGTATATGAATATTTTTTCCCTTTAAATGTAATACTTGGAAATTTATTAAAGGTTGTAATATTTCCTGTTTCACCATTAAATTCAACATTAAACTCCCCAGAATAATGTATAGTTTTTGGAAATTCTTTAATAACTTTCGTTTTTTCATCTTCTGCAAAAATAAGTGTGTAACTATCTTGGCTGACTTGATTAATTTTTAACTTTGAATCTCTACCTGTCGCTTGCGCACTTGCCTGTACTAATTTCAAATCATTCTCAAACTGCTTTATAAACACTCTTTCTTGATACGTTTCTCCAAAATCCACTATAGCTGGAGGAACTAACCATAATAATACGAATAGAATACCAAGGGAAACGAGTAATTCTACTAAAGTAAATGCATGAGACTTCATAGAATTTCCTCCTTAATTTTCTTCGTTATTCTTTAGGACTTTTTGAGTTATTATATGCTTTTAATTGTTCAGCACTTATATAATTTTCCTTAGCTAATTGATCTGCAGTTGGTTTTTCATTAACATTTTTATCTAATTGGTACAATTCTTGCTGATTTTTTATAACTTTCACAATCGCATCATCCGATTTCTTTTGTGCTTCTTCTCTTTGCTTAGCAATATTTGGAATAATAAGTAACATCATCAGCCCAATAATAAATAGACAAATGAGTAATTCAATTAATGTAAAACCTTTTTTCTTTTTTAATAATTTTTTCATCTTAATTTCCCCCTATCATTGTTAACGTTGGTAACATTAAAATAATGTACATTGACATAATCATTAGCCCAATTCCAATAAATAAAACTGGCTGAACAAGCATTATTTTCTTTTCCAGTGTTCCTTTAAAATCTTCAAATGAATTTTTGGAAAATTGTCGTAATTTAATGTCTAATTGGTGAGTTAGTTCTCCTTGTACAATTAGTAAAATAAGTGGTTGTTGAAATAACTTCAATTGATCAATCGCCGCAGCAAATGAAATTCCTTTTTGCATTTCACTTTCAATAAATTCAGCAATAGCCTTTGTTAATGGACTTGTACCTGCTTGTTTCATCTGTTCAATCATTTGCAGCAATGCCTGTCCATTTCCTAAAAAGTAGGCAAATTCTCTAGCGTATAAAAATGTGTAATATTGACGAACTATACTTCCTACAATAGGTAGGCGAATCAATAAGCGTAGACGGTTCAAAATTGTTTTATTTTTCCAATATACATACACTATACTTGCTACAGTAACAATAAACAGACTGATTCCTAAAACAATCCAAGGTAAATGAACAAAACCATTCCATATCAAATAAAGCATCATATGCTCTTTGATACTCTCTACTTGAACCATGGATTGCAGTTGCCCTAATAGTAAATAACGAATCGCAGCAACCATACAAACTAGAAACAAAATTAAAATACATGGATACATTAATACTTGGCGTAATTTTTTTAGTTGAAGATCTTTTTGTGTTAAATATTGTCCAATTGTCAAACAAGAAAGTGCAAAAGAACCTGTCGACATGGATAAATAAATTTGCGAACAAATGGAATCAGAATAGCCTACAAGATGTAAAACTTCATCAAATCTCTCACCTATCAATAATTGTTTCATCATTTTATCAATCACTTGTTCTTGCTTTGGAATAAGTAATTTGGCAAATTTCAATGTTTCTTGTAATGTAAATCCCTCTTCTATTAGTTCTCCTACTTGTGTTAAAAATAACGCTTGTGTTTTGTTAGACCATTTCTTAATAGATTTGGTAGGCTTCAAAACTTTCTTTTGAAATATATCCAAGTGCATAAGCTTTCCTCAACTTTCTATTAAACGGATGTTCCAAAGGATTCAACATATCTTCTTCTTGAATTAAATATTGCAATGAAATTCCATACGCAATATCAAATAACGTTGCCTTTTTCTTTGAAAGAGAAATGTGATTACAGTGGAAGCAACAATGGCTTTGACAAAGAGAACAATATCTCGGTACTAAACGTTGTGCGACTACTGCCACTAATGTTTGTCTTAATAAATCTTTTGTAACTCCTAATTCCTCTAACCTTGAAATGACTCCTTTACAATCTTTTGCATGAACCGTCGCTAACATTAAATGTCCTGTTAACGCCCCACGAATAACCATTTTTGCTGTCATTTCATCACGAATTTCTCCGATTAACATCATATCAGGATGATGTCTTAATGAACTTTTAATCAGTAATTCATACGTAATTCCTGCTTTTTCATTAATTTCTGTTTGTAAAAACAACGGTTCACTCATTTCAACTGGTTCTTCCATTGTGATAACTTGTAAATTTGTATCACTGACACGATTTCTTAACAGGTGATACATTGTTGTAGTTTTTCCGGAGCTAACAGGTCCTGAAAATAATATTAGCCCACTTTTGTAATGCAACATTTTTTGAAGAAGCTCAATATCTTTTGGAAAATAAGTAGATAACTCTCCAGATTTATTCTCCTCCATCGATAAATGTAATAAACGAATGACAACTGATGTTTGCATTTTAAAGTTTGTGATCACTGATAAACGTAATTCTATACTTGTTCCATTCGTCAATGCATATTTCATTGCACCACTTTGTGGTCTACGTTTTTCCCCTACATCCATTCCAGACCGATACTTCATAAAGGTAATCCACCGATTAGCAGTATCCGAATCAACTGTCTTTAGTAAGGATAATTGCTCTCCATCTCGTAAATAAAAACGATACTCCTCACCAAAGGGCAATAAATGAATGTCATCAATGCGGAATTGGAGTGCTGCCAATAAAATTTCATTCGTAAGCTCCTCCATTTTTCTCCCTCCTTTACAAAAAATTGACTAGTCACTATATATATATGCAAAAAAGTCGAGAAAAAATTTTTTTCTCGACTTTTTTTATTATTTTTTTATAAATCCTAATAATGCTCCAAAAATCCCACCTAAGCTATCTAAAATTACATCTTGTATTAACGGTGTTCTCCCTGGAGTTAATCCTTGGTGAAACTCATCTGTTATGGCGTACAACACAGTAATAAAAATCGCAATCATTAAACTCCAAACTGGATTTTTTAGGTGAATTTTTAGCCCTCTAGACCAATGATAGCCAATGAAATAGTAAACTAAGAAATGAGCTCCCTTCCGAATGAAAAATTCAAGAAATTGAGCATATCCTAAACTTGGAATACTAATCACTTTTCCTGCATAAGTAAAATGAATTTTTGATAGCATTTCAGAAAAAGGTTGAAATGGTAAAGTTGTCTGTATGTTTGAAACAAGCGATTGATCATGATATGGCATTGACGAACTGTAAAAAATAAGTCCCATTAATACAATGGCAATGATAATCGATACCGTTCCTCTAGTGGTTCTTGTCATAGAATCCCTCCTATTTACTAGAATAAACTCATTATTGGCTACTGTATACAAATTGTCAAGCGATTTTAAAAAAACAAATCTAAGAAACACAAACATTTGTGACACGAACCAGTGTCAATACAACTTGTGGGA
>ERZ772942.318-NODE-318-length-20848-cov-5.622469_pt1 | contig 20848 bp, 17 predicted proteins | sample MGYA00511135_ERZ772942 | MGnify/ENA primary metagenome ERZ772942 (study PRJEB29015, sample SAMEA2738099) | human oral metagenome | biome: human oral; feature: human-associated habitat; material: saliva | place: China | collected 2265 ... | reverse complement strand
CTATTTGGGCGACCCGTGTGGGTTTGACCACCGGTTGGTCTGATGGTTCCTTCCATTACGACACTCCGGCGAGCCGTGGCGCCTACTTTACTTTCCTCTACCGCGCTGCGGGTAGCCCCAAGGTAACTCTGGAGCCCCTGGGTAAGGCGAATGCTGCACGATATAAGAAGCGTTTTGCCCCCATTAAGCGAGGTAGTGAGTTGCACCGAGCAATGAGCTGGGCGTACCAGCATGCAATGGCGAAGCGGGAGGATTATGACCTGCCTATGAACTTCAACTACCCCAGCGCCGATTACGTGACATGGGACGCCTACAGGGTGCCGGATTTCTACTTCGCTTCGCACCGCACTATTTTTATTCCTCTTATGATTCTGGACAGTCACGAGGAGCTGGCACCGATTGTGGCTCGTCTGCAGTCGCTGTCATAGCGGTAGGTGAGCGGGAGGGCTTGCTGGGGGCGTGTTCCCTGCGTCTGGTTCGTGCGAGTTTTCGTGCGTGCTGGAGGCGGTGGGCACGCCCCCTTTTGCTGTGCTCCTTGATTGTGTTCGGAGGTTCCGCGGAAGGGCATGTAACCGAACTATTCTTCGGAAAACAGCCTCAGAGCACCCCTAGGAGTGCTATTATGGGCATATTACGAAGAATAGTTCGTATAACCTGAGGTTCTGTAGCGGTGAGGAGGAAACCCCCATGGCATTCGACGCAACAGGGTTCGCGCAAGAATTTGGTGCGCAGGTTCGCGCCGTCCGCAAGTACGAAAAAATCACCCAAATGGAGTTGGCGTGGATGGTCGGGCTCAGCGATAAAACAATCCGCGATATTGAGCGTGGGTTGCCCGGCCCGTCAATTGGTGCGGTCCTCAAAGTCGCCCAAGAGCTCGGCATCGAGCTGGCCATCACCAACCCCCTCACCTAACCCCTCCCGCAGACTGCGATAGAAAACAGAACCTGGAGAAAAGCCATGACAGATGAACTTATGGCAGATGTCTATAAAGATGGTGTTCTCGCCGCATATTTGAGGCGAGACGCCAACGGGCTGATTCATTTCACCTACCGGGCAGATTATAAAGGCCCGGCAATTGCCACGAGCCTGCCTTTGGGTACGGAATATACTGCAGAATCAATTCCTCCTTTCTTTCAGAATCTTCTGCCCGAAGGCTATAGGCTTGACGTCGTTAGCTCCGAGAAAAAAATCAGCAAAAATAACACCCTGGGCTTATTGCTGGTGATTGGTTCTGACGTTCCAGGCGATGTGCAAATTATTGAGCACGGGCGGGAACTGTACACCGCTCCTGCCGCATTGGTGAACAACCCTGAGGTTGTTTCCTTTGCAGAACTTATGGGCACGGTTGACCGCCGAGGACTGCCTGGCGTTCAAGAAAAGCTGAGTGCCGTCATGAAAACCCTGCCCGTGCATTGGACGGGCGCTGGCTACGATGCGCTTCTGAAAATCAGCCCGCAACGCATGCCCGGGCTCGTGGAAAACGAAGCTGCCCACCTCACGGCGGCCGCACTCATGGGGATTCCTGTAGCTCAGCATGAGCTTGTCTATGACCGAGACGGCGTATCAGGTTTGATGGTCTCCCGTTTCGACCGAACACCCTCTGGGGGACGCATCGCCATGGAGGATGGCGCACAGATTTTGGGTGTTCCTTCGGGTGAGAAATACACAGAAGATAATCCTGCTGTGACAACAGAAAGTGTCATTCAAGCAATGGTGAAGCTTGCTGCTTCCCCTGCTATTGCCCGCAGGAATCTTTACATGCATTTTCTCTACGCTTGGCTGACCGGCAATGGGGACCTGCACGCAAAAAATATCTCGCTCCTCAAGGGACGCCGTGGATGGGAAGTAGCTCCTATCTACGACATCCCCTGTTCGCTCGTGCACATTAAATCTCTATCCATGGCGCTTAGCGTGAACGGAAAAGATAATTCCAATCCTGGCGACGGTTCACCGCCCGAAGATTGGAAGATTACTGTTGACGATTGGCTTGCTCTTGCCGATACCATCGGTCTTCCACCCAAGGTGCAGAAAGACGCCCTAAAGCGTGCTCTCAAAGCGGCTCGAGCAGTTCGCTGGCCCACAGACCGAGCCGCCCCGGGATATGTGTTCAACTCAAATGCCTCACCGTTTAAGGCCATGCAGAAAGAGTTGGAACGCCGCCAGGACGAGTTTGAAGAATACCTTCATCCGCGCTCCTAAGGCTCCTGACTTCTTGAGCCTTCGTTATTTCTAAATTCTCCTCGTGAAGTATCTATATACATAGACACTTCGTATTTCTACAGAGGAACTTTCTACAAAGGAACCACCATGCAGAATGGACGCGCAGGACGCCTGCACCCCGCCGTCGGCACTGCCCGCCGCCACCTCGCCGCTGCCCTCGAAAAGCTCCTCGGTGCCGGAAGCATCAAAGCCACCGGGCGCTCCCGCACCGCCTCCACCGCGGACGCCGCCGACCTGCCCCTGCTCCTGGTCGCCTGCAGCGGCGGCCCCGACTCCCTCGCCCTGGCAGGTATTGCCGCGCACTTCGCCCGCCGCGGCGACGTGCGCGTAGGCGCCATCATCGTCGACCACGGCCTGCAGGAAGGGTCCGCCACAGTCGCCGCGCAGACCGCGCAGACCCTCACCGACCTAGGGCTTCACCCCGTCATCACCGAAAAAGTGCAGGTTCCCGTCGGCAACATGGGCCCCGAAATGGCGGCACGCACCGCCCGCTACAGCGCCTTCACGAAAGCCGTTGAGGCGACCGGCGCTCGCGCCGTACTACTCGGCCACACCCTCGACGACCAGGCAGAAACCGTGCTGCTCGGCCTAAGCCGCGGCTCCGGCACGCGCTCCCTGGCGGGTATGCCGCCCGTGCGCGTCGAAGAGGGTGTCACCTACCTGCGCCCCTTCCTCGGCCTGCGCCGCACCGACATGCTCGACATCTGCGACGCCGAAACCCTCACCCCCTGGATTGACCCGACCAACACCGACCAGTCCCTCATGCGTGCCCGCATCCGCCACAGCGTGCTGCCCTACCTGGAGGAGCACCTCGGCGGAGACGTCGCCCGCTCCTTGGCACGCACCGCCTCCGTAGCTGGCCCCGACGCCGAATACCTCGACGAGCAAGCGCAGGCAGCCTACAAGCAGGCGCTCCTACCCGCCGGAACCGCCGTGCGCGGCATCGAACGTGAAGACGCCGTGCTGCTGGACCGTGCGCAGGTGGCGGCGCTGCACCCGGCGCTTCGTTTGCGTGTGCTTGCCACCGCCTGCAAAGCCGCCGGGGGAGAGAACCCGGGCTTCGAACGACTGCAGGCGCTGGACTCTTTCACCGCCGAATACGCGGTAGCTGGGCCCGTTCAGATGCCCGGTCACGTGAGCGCGTACCGCCGCCGCAAAATTGTGCACCCGGCAACCGGTGAACGCCTGGACGTGCTCGTATTAGTGCCAACTCGACCTTAACTAGGTGCCCGCGGAAGCATCCTCAGCACACACTATCTGCGTGGTGAGGTGCGCCGCGGCGCCGTTTTAAGCCATACTTAAGGCGAACACCATCCACATTATCCGCCGTGGGAAGGCATGAAACCCCTCACCCGGGGCCCCCGGCGGAGGCGCAGAGCGTCTAAAGATACGAAGGAATACATCGTGCAGGCTATCGACGTGCAGGACGATATCAAGAACGTTCTCTTCAGCAAGGAAGAGATTAACGCGAAGGTCGCCGAACTGGCGGCACGCATCGACGAAGACTACGCCGGTAAGGACGTGCTGTTGGTGGGTGTTCTCAAGGGCGCCATCATGATCATGGCTGACCTTTCCCGCGCTCTCAAGGGCCACTACACCATGGACTGGATGGCTGTTTCTTCTTACGGTTCCGGCACCAAGTCCTCCGGTGTTGTGCGTATCCTCAAGGACCTGGACACCGACCTGGTGGGCCGCAACGTCCTGATTGTTGAAGACATCATTGACTCCGGCCTGACCCTGGCATGGCTGCAGCAGAACCTGATTTCTCGCGGTGCAGCTTCCGTTGAGATCTGCACCCTGCTGCGCAAGCCCAAGGTCGTCAAGGCTGACGTTGAGGTCAAGTACGTCGGCTGGGACATCGAGCCCGAATTCGTTGTTGGTTACGGCCTGGACTTCGCTGAGAAGTACCGCAACCTGGACTGCGTCGCAACCCTGCACCCGCACGTTTACTCCTAAGCCTTCACCTCAGCAACCATGCTGTAGGTGTTACGCCCCGCCTCCTCACGCTTGTGGGGAGCGGGGCGTTGCTGTACCCGGCGGTGGATGCGGAGGCGCAACCGCCAAGATGCGCCGCCGCCGCCGCGGATACCCGGCAAAGAAAATGCACTTTCAGCCCTGCCGAGTGCTACAACCCTTTAGCCCGCAGGTGAAATAGAGAAGCCCGGTACCTAGCCGCTCGCCGGGGTAGGGTACATTTAAGGTTGCATCGTTGGGTGTTCCGGCTAGCATGCCGCACCCCAACGAGTTACAGCCGCAACGTAAGGACAAAGCATTGGCGCAAAACCCCAATACTCCGCAGAAAGGCTCGGAGGGATTCCTGAAGAAGCTGATTAACGGCCCCTGGTTCTGGCCGGGCGCAGCTCTCGTGATCATGCTGGCTTTCCTCATGACCTCCTTCTTCACTCAGCCCTCGCGTCAGGTGGACACCAACGTGGGTCTTCAGCTGCTCAACGACCACCAGGTCAAGAGCGCAAAGATCTACGACGGCGACCAGCGCGTCGAGCTGCAGCTTAAGGACGACTACAAGAAGGGCAACGACAACTACGGTAAGTCGGTGCGCTTCTACTACGTGCAGCCCCGCGGCGACGAAGTTGCTAAGGCAATGGAATCCGCCGAGCTGGAAAGCTACACGGACCAGCCCGTTGAGCACAGCTTCCTGGGCTCCCTGATGTCCCTGCTGGTGCCGCTTCTGCTCTTTGGTGCGCTCTTCTGGTTCCTGATGGGACGAATCGGAGGCGGCTCCTCCGTCATGAGCTTCTCCAAGTCCCGCGCGAAGAAATTCACCAAGGACAAGCCGGAGGTGCGCTTCAGCGACGTCGCCGGCGTGGACGAGGCGCTCGCCGAGCTGGAAGAAGTCCGCGAGTTCCTGGCTGAACCCGAAAAGTTCACCCGCCTGGGTGCAAAGATCCCCAAGGGCGTGCTGCTGTACGGCCCTCCCGGCACCGGTAAGACCCTGCTCGCCAAGGCTGTGGCGGGCGAGGCCGGCGTGCCGTTCTACTCGATTTCTGGCTCTGACTTCGTTGAAATGTTCGTGGGTGTGGGTGCGTCCCGCGTGCGCGACCTGTTCAAGGAAGCGAAGAGCGACCCCGCCGCCATCGTCTTCGTTGACGAGATTGACGCTGTTGGCCGCCGCCGCGGTGTCGGCATGGGCGGCGGTAATGACGAGCGTGAGCAGACCCTGAACCAGCTGCTGGTTGAGATGGACGGCTTCGACGGCAACTCGAACGTCATCGTCATTGCGGCAACGAACCGACCCGACGTTCTGGACCCGGCGCTGCTGCGTCCCGGCCGTTTTGACCGTCAGATTGGTGTGGACGCCCCCGACATGCAGGGCCGCGAACACATCCTGCGCGTGCACGCCGCAGGCAAGCCGATCGCTAACACCGTTGACCTGGCTCAGGTCGCTAAGCGTACCCCCGGCTTCACCGGTGCTGACCTGGCGAACGTCATGAACGAGGCGGCTCTGCTGACCGCCCGCGATAATGGCAACGTGATTGACGACCGCGCTATTGACGAGGCAATTGACCGCGTCATGGCTGGTCCGCAGCGTTCCTCGCGCATCATGAACGAGCACGAACGTAAGGTCACCGCATACCATGAGGGTGGTCACGCCCTGGTCGCGGCGGCACTGCGTAACTCCGCGCCGGTCACCAAGATTACTATTCTTCCGCGTGGCCGCGCCCTGGGTTACACCATGGTCATGCCGCAGGACGACAAGTACTCCACGACCCGCCACGAACTGCTGGACCAGATGGCGTACGCGATGGGTGGCCGTGCGGCTGAGGAGATTGTCTTCCACGACCCGTCCACCGGTGCGTCGAATGACATTCAGAAGGCGACCGACACCGCCCGCAAGATGGTCACCGACTACGGCATGAGCGCCGTGATCGGTTCCGTGAAGCTCGGCAGCGAAGACACCGAACCGTTCCTCGGTGGCGGCGGCGCTTCGGCACGCAACTACTCCGATGCAACCGCGGCAAAGGTCGACGCTGAGATTCGCGCCCTGCTGGATCAGGCACACGATGAGGCATTCCAGATTCTGCTGGAAAACCGCGATATTCTGGACCGTCTGGCGTACGCTCTGCTCGAGAAGGAAACCCTGCTCGAGAACGAGATTGCCGAAATCTTCAAGGATGTTCGCAAGCGCCCCGAGCGTGAGCACTGGTACTCCAAGCCGACCCGCGAGCGCACCGACATCCCGCCGGTGAAGGCACCGAGCGAGCTGGCGAAGGAAGCCGAAAAGGCTGAGGAAGCACCTGCCGATGCACCGGCAGCTCCCGCTACGGCACCTACTGTTCCGGTAGCACCGGCTGCACCCGCACAGCAGGTTCCGACCCAGCAGGTACCCGCACAGCCGGAGGTGCCGCTCACCAACCCGACCGTCGCAATGCCCACCCAGCAGTACCCGAACTACCCCGCCCCTCCGGCGCAGCGCCCGGAGAATGGCACCCCGAACCAGAATGGAGCAGAGAATGAGCGAGGTTAAGAACGCCGTCGACCAGCCGCGTATTGAGGCTGCCGTCCGTGAGATTCTGCTCGCAATCGGTGAGGACCCGGACCGTGACGGTCTGCAGCAGACCCCGGCACGCGTGGCGCGCGCCTACGCGGAGTTCTTCTCGGGCCTGCACCAGGACGCCGGCGAGATTCTGGGTACGACCTTCGACATCGCCCACTCTGAGATGGTCCTGGTGAAGGACATCCCGTTCTACTCCACCTGTGAGCACCACCTGGTGCCCTTCCACGGTGTGGCGCATGTGGGTTACATTCCCGGCCCGGACGGTAAGGTGACCGGTCTGAGCAAGCTCGCCCGCGTGGTGGATATGTACGCTCGCCGCCCGCAGGTGCAGGAGCGTCTGACCACGCAGGTGGTGGAGGCTCTGGAGGAGCACCTAAACCCGCGCGGCGCGATTGTGGTGATTGAGGCTGAGCACATGTGCATGTCGATGCGCGGTGTGCGTAAGCCGGGCGCGAAGACCGTGACCAGTGCGGTACGCGGTGCGCTGATGAACGGCGCAACCCGTGCGGAGGCGATGAGCCTGATCTTCTCGCAGCGCTAAGCACTCGGGAGGATCATATAGCTATACGACAGGGGGCAGGATTCTAAGGAATCCTGCCCCCTGTGCTGTGTGGCTGCATGTGTTGGGCTGTATGACGAGAGTCCTTGCGTAAAGAGCGTCATTAGCTGTAGAGTAGTACCACTAGTACCGGCACCACTCCTTCGGGAGTACAGGACCGGTCTTCTTTTTATTAACGCTACGTACAGCGCTCTTCACGTACCGTTGTTGATGAATATATGACTGTTCCTCTCCTTATCAGGAGGGAAAATAACCGCGACCGGTTCCGCCCATCAGGGGTCTGGAGCCGGTCATCGTTTTAAACGATGACCTTAGCGATATAGAGATGGCTTACATGCCGTGTAGTTATACCCTTAGTATCCTTATATTGATATTATTAAAGAGTTCCGATGATGAAACGATATCAAGTGATGGATAGAGCATGCCTTCAATCGTAAAACCATTTAAAACATATGAACAGCAGGTTGGAATCTTGCGGCAGCGAGGCATGCTCGTAGGTTCGCAAGAACATGCCGTTCACGTCCTTGAGCGTGTTAGTTACTACCGTCTGAGTGGTTACTACTATTCGTTCTGGCGACTGGCGGGAAACGGGCAGCGCTCGGATACTTTCGTGCCCGGAACTGTCTTTGAAGATATCGTGGCCCTGTATGAATACGACCGTAATCTTCGGTCTATTGCGTTTTCGTATTTTTCCCAGTTTGAGGTGTATTTGCGGTCCCGCCTAGGGAATTTACTGGGGGAAGTGGATCCACTCATATACGAGGATGAAACCCGGTGTGACCTTCAAGGTAGCAAAAGGCGCACTGCGTGGAACAGATTTACGAGAAAAAGCGAACAGCTTATTCGTACTTCTGAAGAGGAATTCGTGAAGCATCACCGTGAACAATACGCCGGGAAGTTGCCCGTGTGGGTCGTGGTGGAAGTTCTAGATTTGGGGGCTCTACAGAATCTGTATTTGGTCTCTCCGCCAAATATTCGACGAGATATCGCGAAAGCCTTGGGGTGTACTGACCCTCAATTGGAAACTTGGATTAACTCGCTGCGGGTAATGCGCAATATTTGTGCGCATCAAAGTAGGTTCTACAATAAGCTGCACCCAGAGCCTCGCTTGCCGCGTGTGTTGAGAAGTGGAAGAGTTGAGAGTCCTGAAATCCGTGAGGTTGTTGACCTATTTGATGTTCCGCAGGCTGAAGAGAACCATAAGATGTGTAAGACTTTCGGAATGCTCACTCTCCTCAAATATCTGATGGACCAGGGTGGAATTGGGGATACGGAATCTCTGACGCAGATTCTGAAGGAACGCCCTGATATTTCCGTTCCTGGGGTTGATGTATCGCGGGCTATGGGCATACCGCAAGGTTGGGAAGAAACCCGTTTGTGGAGCTAAAATCTTCACTGCTTATAGACACGCTGAAAGGGGCGGAGGTGAAAACCTCCGCCCCTTTTCGCATCGCCAAAGTGCTCTGAGAGTGTGTTCTGAGCCGGTACCTTCCGCGGCCGCGGCAGCGCCGGTAGTGTCGCACCGCAGAAGCTAGAAGAGCCCCGCCACTAACGCTGCAGGTTACCCTTCGCCTCGCTCGGATTATCCCAACCCAGGGCAAGAGTCACGATCAAGCCCACGGCAATGAAACCGCAACCGGTCGCAGTGCCGAAAGCAATCCAGCGCACGGCGGGAGCGCCTTCAGCGAGCACAATAACCACCAGCGCGGCAAGAGCTACCAGGGAGAGGATCCAAGCTCCAGTCTTCATATTCACAACGAGTCACTTCCTAGAGTATGTATGTGTGGGTGCGCGCCGCCGACCGGGAACACCCCCGGCGCGGTATGCGTGCCCTCCCAGCATACCCTTAAATAAGTATCTGCAATGCAAATATTGCTTGTTGTGTCACCAGAATCGCCCCGTCACTATCCCAACCCCCGCCCCGATCGCTCTTTCAATCACAGCGGCAAACATGGCGGCACCTCAGATTCGGTACGATAAATTTATGACTGAATCCACACACACCACCCGTGTAGCCCCCCTGCCCTGCGACGCGTTCGCCGCCGAACGCACCCTCGTGATGGGCATTCTCAACGTCACCCCCGACTCTTTCAGCGACGGCGGTCAGCACTACACCGCCACCGACGCCATCGCCCGCGCCGCCCGCATGATTGCCGAGGGCGCCTCCATTATTGACATTGGCGGCGAGTCTACCCGCCCCGGTGCCGTGCGCATCAGCGTGGAGGAGGAACAGCGCCGCATCCTGCCCGTCATCGAGGCGGTCGCGCAGATGGGCACCACCATCAGCGTGGACACCATGAACCCGCAGACCGCCCGCGCCGCCATCGCCGCGGGTGCGCACATCATCAACGATGTGTCCGGTCTGAACGTCAGCGATGAAATGATTGAAACCGCCGCCGAACTGCAGGTGCCGTACATCCTCATGCACGCCCGCGGCACCTCCCAGACCATGGACAGCCTGGCGGAATACCCGCGCGGCGTGGTCACCGAGGTTGTGGAGGAGCTGACCGGCCTGCGTGAGCGTTTCCTCGCCGCCGGTGTGCTGCCGCAGAACCTGATTCTTGACCCGGGTCTGGGCTTCGCGAAGGGCGGTATGCAGGATTGGGAGCTGCTCGCCGCCATTGACGAGCTGCAGGGCCTGGGGCACCGCCTGCTCATTGCCGGTTCCCACAAGCGTTTCATCGCGAACGCCCTGACCGCGGCGGATATGGCGCTGGCTGAGCGCCTGAATGCGAGCGGCTTCACTGCAACCGCTGCCGGTGAGGCTGAACGCGAACTGTGGCAGTCGCTGTCGGAGCCGCGCCCGGCTCAGCATCGTGCCGCAGCTTCTGCGGCGGTGACCGCCCTGGTGGCGGCGCGCGGCGTGTGGGCGGTGCGCGTGCACGACGTGCCCGCCAGCGTGGATGCGGTGACGGTCGCCTCCGCGCTGCGCTCTGTTAGCTAAGACGCTGTTATCTACCCCCCTGACCGCCGACTACCCGAATACTTTCTAGGAGACCCCAATGACCCAGGCAGACTACGCACGCCACGACCGCATCACCCTCACCGGCATTACCGCCAGGGGCTACCACGGCGTGCTCGACTTTGAGAAGCGCGACGGCCAGCCCTTCGTCGTGGACGCGACCCTGTACAGCGATTTTTCCGCCGCAGCCGCCACGGATGATCTGACGAAGACCACGAACTACGCGCTCGTGGTTGACCTGATTCACCGCCACGTGACGAACGGTTCGCTGGACCTGATTGAGACCCTCGCCGTGAACATTGCCGAGGGTATTCTCGTGATGTTTGAGCTTGTGGAGGCGGTGGAGATTACCGTATCGAAGCCGCAGGCGCCGATTGAGCTGCCGTTTGGTAACGTTGCGGTGAGCGTGTTCCGTGAGCGCGCCGCGGAGCGTGTCGTGGAGGGCGGCAGCTAGTGGCGGGCACCCAGAAAACCGATACGCAGAAGCCCAACACCCTGAAACACCGCGCGGTGTTGGCGTTGGGCTCGAACCTGGGCGAAAGCGAAGACACCCTGGAGCGTGCCGTCGCCGACCTGGTGGCCGGTGGCGTGCAGCTGGTGCGTGCCTCCGGGTTGTACCGTACCGCCCCGGTGGGTGGCCCGGCGGGTCAGCCGGATTTCGTGAACGCGGTCATTGAGGTGACCACTGACCTGGGTGCCTACGAGCTGCTGAAGCTGTGTAATGCGGTGGAGGCGGCGCATCACCGTGAGCGCCTGGTGCGTTGGGGTCCGCGCACCCTCGATATTGACGTGATTGACTATGACGGCGTGATCTCTGAAGATCCGGTGCTGACTTTGCCGCATCCGCGGGCGCAGGAGCGTGCTTTTGTGCTGGTGCCGTGGGTGCAGATGGACCCGCAGGCGCACCTGACAGTGACGCATCGTGCGGAGCCTTCGGGGGAGCGTGCGGATGAGGTTCCTGCGCCGCTGAGCCGCGAGGTTGTGAACGTTGCGGAGCTGGCCCGCACGCTGGTTGAGGCGGATGAAGACGCTATTAGCTATATGCGTGAGATGAAGGTACCTGATCAGCCTTAAATGTGGCACTCTGGAAGGTAGAAGAACCTACCGAAAGGAAACACCATGAAGCCCCTGAGCTATCGGGCGATTATTGTGGCGGCGGTGTGCGCTGCCGCTGTCGCTCTTATGGTGAATTCCGTGATGATTCGCGCCGGTTTTGGCGAGCTGAATTTTTCGTGGATGCTCGGCGCGGTGTGCCTGCTGGTTGCGGCGGGTGCCGTGTGGCTGGGCGTGCAGGTGGCTCGTTATCGTCGTATTCAGACGCGTGAGAAGGTGCCGCATATGGGCCCGATTCTTGCGGCGCGTGCGGTGGCGTATGCGCAGGGGGCCATCATGACCGGTGCCCTGTTGACGGGCTGGTGCGGTGCGATTCTTGGCTACCATGTGGCGATGGTGTCTACGCGCGGTTTTTCGGTGGTCTTTTGGGAGGTTCTTGTTAATTGTGTGGGCAGTGTTGCCCTGCTGATTGCTGGCCTGTGGGCGCAGCATTGTTGTCGTATTCCGCCGGAGGATGATGAGGATGCGGCCTCCTCTTCCGGTGCTGTCAAGCCGCGAGAGGGAGGAACCTATGTCGGCTCCTAACCAGAATAGTTATTCGCCGAATGGTCGGTATGGGCAGGACGCCCAGCAGGGTCAGTATGGTCAGGGGCAGCCTGTTCAGCAGAACCAGTACGGGCAGTACCAGCAGCCTTACGGTCAGCAGGTTCCGCCCGCTGCCGCCTACCCGAACGCGCCGCAGCCAGTTCCCTCGCAGTCGGCACCTTCTCAGCCGGTAAGCTCCCAGCCTGCGCCCCCGCAATCTGTGCCGGAGCCGCAGTGGGTGCCCGCCGCCTCCGGCTACCTGACGGTTCGTTTTGTTCACACTATTTCTGCCTTGGCGTTCCCGATTCTTGCGGGTATTGCCATGTATTGTGCGGGTGCGTTCTTCGGCGGCCCGGAGGCGCTCCGCATCGCGGGCTTGGCTGTGGTCGCGGTGTTTGGCCTGTGGGGTCTGTGGTGGATTCTGACCACTCCGCGCCGTACTCGCGCGCTCGGCTACGCGCTGGAGTCGAATCACCTGATGGCTCGCCGCGGTATCGTGTTCCGTTCGATGAGCTCTATGCCGTACGGTCGCATCCAGTATGTTGATGTGGATTCGGGCCCGCTGGAGCGCATGTGCGGTGTTGCCCGCCTGACGGTGCGCACCGCGGGTACGACCACCGGCACGATGGTGCTGTTCGGTATTCCGCTGAACGTGGCGGAGGAGCTGCGCGCGGATCTGGTGCGCCGCGCCGATGAGCGAATGGCGGCACTCTAATGAGTACCCCGGTTCCACCCAACCCTGCGCCGCAGGCACCGCAGCCTCCTGTATCTCAGACGCCGCAGGAGCAGAAGTGGTGGCGTGCCGATATTCGCACGTTCATCATGAACCTCTGGTTCATTATTCTGTTGGCGTTTGGTTTCTTCCAGAGCATTATCCTGAATATTCTGACCACCCCGCCGAACGAGTGGGGCGCGCGGCTGACGCAGGCATTCGACGAGAACAGCAGCTACCTCAGCGCAACGTACTCGCAGCTTATCGGCTTCGCCGTGCTCGTGCTGATTCTGGTTGGCGGCTCGATTGACTGGTGGTTTACCCGCTATAGCCTGGACGATTTGGCGATTCACCGCCGTAGCGGTTTTCTGTTCAAGAAGAACCGCACGATCCGTCTGGAGAGCGTGCAGAGCGTGGACATTTCGCGTCCTCTGGTGGCGCGTCTGCTGGGCCTGTCGGAGCTTCGTTTTGAGGTGGCTGACGGCTCTTCGGAGGCGCTGCACATCAAGTACGTTTCTGCCCGTAAGGCGGAGGTTCTGCGCCGCACCGCGATGGCGAGTATTAACCTGCTGCGTTCGGAGGCGGCTGGCCGCCCGGTCGACGTGCTGCCCGATAGCATGCAGATTTCGGCGGAGCGCATGCCGGATGCGAATCAGCTGCACCATCCGTTTGAGGCATCTTACGAGGCGTCCTATGGTGCGCCTCTGCAGGACGGTACCGTACAGGACGGCACTCAGCTGGTGGCGCCTCAGCAGGGCGCCCAGCAGCTCGCACACGGCCAGTTCGCACCCGAGCAGTCTGCACTCCAGCAGCCCGTAGCATCCCGTCGCGGCGCTCGCATGCCGATGCCGGTCGCGGCCGACCCCTCGCAGCCACCGATTTTCCGCATCTCGAATGTGCGTCTGATTGCCTCCATCATGCTGGAGCACCTGGTGTGGCTGGTGCCCGCCGTGGCCCTCATGGTCGGTGCCGCGGTCATTGCCGCGATGATGGGCGGCGAGAGCCCGTTCCTCATTTTCATGGCGATGCTGCCCGGTATGTTCGCGCCCATGGTCGGTTATGTGGTTGCCCTCTGGACACGTTTTGATGGTGCCGCGAACTTCAAAATCACCCCCAGCGGTCAGGGCGGCGTGACCCTGCGCTACGGTTTCACCGGCACGCACACCCAGAACGTGATGGTTGAGCGTATTCAGGCACTTGCCGTGGAGCAGTCTATTCTGTGGCGCGCGTTCGGCTGGTACCGCATCAAGATGACCATTGCCGGTATTGGTGTTGAGAAGAACGACGACCAGAAGCTGGTGACCCGCAACGTTGCCCTGCCGGTTGGTAACAGGCAGGAGACGCTGATGGTGTTGCGTCTGCTGTTGCCCGCCCTGGATGAGGCGCAGGCGCAGGTGCTGCTGGACACCGCCAACGGTTCGCTGAAGAATCAGAAGCCGCAGGTTCCGGCAATGATTGTGACGCCCTCGTCGGCGCGCTGGATGGACCTGCTCACCTGGAAGCGTAACGGCGTGACCACGGTCGGTTACACTGCCGGTTCGGTGCAGGCGACCACCCGCATTGATTCTGATGCGGCACGTTCGAGCGTTGGTGAGCATACGCGCGGTGACCTGCTGCTGATTCGTGGCGGCTACTTTATCCGTACGCTGTCGATTGTGCCGGTCAGCCGTGTGCTGAGCGTGAGCAGGGGTCAGGGTCCGCTGCAGCGTGCCTTCGGATGCGCGAGCGTGCATTTCGGTACGGTACCCGGCCCGGTGCGCACACTCATGATGCACTTGCCGCCGCGTGTCTGCGAGGACCTGGTGTGGTTGATGACGGTTCGGCTGGAGGGTATTGAGCGCTACTATCGTGTGCCGGAACCCGCGCTGGGTTCTGCGCCTGCGGCGAATGGGTACAGCGCGAATGGGTACAGCGCACGCTAACCCGCCAGTAAAACTACAGAACGCGCCCTGCCGCCGGTGTTCTTCATAACACTGACGGCAGGGCCGGCGTGAAAGGGAGAATATACTTAAAGCCGTGATACAGCATTCAAAACCTGCGCGTTTGGGCATTGGAATTATTTCAGCCGGGAGGGTCGGATCCGTCCTCGGTGCGGCTTTGCGTGCCTGCGAGCACACTATTGTGGGTGTTCACGCGGTGTCTGAGGCTTCTCAGGAGCGCGCCGCGATGCTGCTTCCCGATGTGCCGCTGCTGCCGGTGGAGCAGATTGCTGAGCGTAGTGAATTGCTGATTCTTGCGGTTCCCGATGATGAGTTGCCGGGTCTTATCACCTACCTGGCGTCTTCGGGAAGTATTACCGCCGGTCAGATTCTGGTGCACACCTCCGGCCGTCACGGCACCGAGGTTCTCGCACCGGCGACTGCGCTGGGTGCTATCGGTTTGGCGATTCACCCCGCCATGACGTTTACCGGCATGTCCGTGGACCTGCAGCGCCTGAACGGCACCTGCTTCGCCGTGACCGGGCCCGCACCGTTCATCCCGATTGCTCAGGCACTCGTGGTGGAAATGGGCGGCGAACCCGTGCACGTTGCCGAGGCCGACCGGGCGCTCTACCACGCAGCCTTGGCGCATGCCGCGAACCACCTCGTGACCATCCTGGGTCAGTCCCAGCAGATGCTCGCCTCGATCGGTATTGAGGACCCGGCACGCTACATGGGGCCGCTCGTGCGAGCCGCCGTGGACAATGCGCTCGCCAGCGGTGAGGGTGCTCTCACCGGGCCCGTGGCACGTGGAGATGCCGGCACCGTGAAGGCTCACCTTCAGGCTCTGAGTGAGTACTCAGAGCATGAGAAAACAGGTGATATTACAGACTCTTATGCCGCTCTGGCACACGCAACCGCAAAAAGAGCGCATAATAGAGGTTTGTTAAACGATGAACAACTGGGACGAATTGAGAATCTGCTGGGTGAGTCTTCGGACCGCAACCACCCCGGCGATATTGATGATTCAGCCCCCGAAAACAAGGAGTTCTCGTCATGACTGAGACTTCGATGCCCCGAGTCGTGACCACCATTGCGGATTTCCGCACGGCAATCACCGAATCCCTTGCCGCAGCGCAGGAGGAACTGGACCGAGCAGCCCGCCAGGAGGCGGAGCAGAACGGCACCGCAGTTCAGTACAAGAACGCATCCCTGGGCTACGTGCCCACCATGGGCGCCCTGCACGACGGCCACGCAACCCTGTTGCGCCGCGCCGCTGAACAGAACGATGTAGTGGTCGCCTCCATTTTCGTGAACCCGCTGCAGTTTGGCCCCGGCGAGGATTACGAAGCATACCCGCGCACCCTGGAGGCAGACGCTGCCCTGGCCGGTGCCGCCGGTGTTGACATTATTTTTGCCCCCGAGGTTGAAGAGATGTACCCCGACGGTGACCCGCTCATCCGCATTTCGAGCGGCGAGCTGGGCACCAAGTTTGAGGGTGCGACCCGTCCGGGCCACTTTGATGGCGTGCTGACCGTGGTCAATAAGTTCTTCAACATTATTCGCCCCGCAGCCGGTAACCACCCGGTGAATGCGTACTTCGGTCAGAAGGACGCTCAGCAGTACATCCTGATTCAGCGTATGGTGCGCGATTTCAACCACGACGTGACTATGCGTCCTGTGTCGATTGTTCGCGACGATAACGGCCTGGCGCTGTCTTCGCGTAACGGCTACCTGTCGGATGAGGAGCGCGAGTCTGCCCTGGTGCTGTCCCGCACCCTGGCGATGCTGCGTGAGAATTCGCTGAACCGTGGCTTCCACGAGATTGATTTGGACGGTGCGCGTGAGCGTATCAACTCCACTCCGGGTGTACGCCTTGACTACCTGGAACTGGTCGACCCGATGACTTTCGGTGAGCCGACTGAGGAGTCGGAGCGAGTGCTGGCACTGGTTGCTGCGTTCGTAGGCCCGACCCGCCTGATTGACAACATGGACCTGCGCTAAGCGTTTGTTCGTTTAGAAGAGTCCCCAACACACTACACAGATAGGTATCACTGTGAGCACTGAGCACACTGCCGCACCGGCGATTGCTGATATGTCCGAGCAGATGCAGATTCGCCTGGAGAAGCGTGCGAAGCTGATCGAGTCGGGTCGCGAGGCATACCCGGTGGGTCTGCTGGATTCTGAGGGTAACCGCGTGGAGCCCAACCACATTGAGGATTTGCGCGCCGAGTACGATCCGAAGCTGGCTGCTGAGGAGCTGAAGGCTGGCGACGAGACTGACCGTGTGGTGCATGTTGGTGGCCGCGTGGTGTTCGTCCGTAACACCGGTAAGCTGTGCTTTGCGACCCTGCAGGGTGGTACCGAGGGTAAGCGCATCCAGGCGATGCTGTCGCTGGCTGAGGTTGGCGAGGAGTCCCTGTCTGAGTGGAAGTCCCTGGTTGACCTGGGTGACCACGTGTTCGTGACCGGCCGCGTGATTGTTTCTCGCCGCGGTGAGCTGTCCATTATGGTGACCGACTGGAAGATGGCGTCGAAGGCGCTGCGTCCGATGCCGGTTCTGCACAAGGACCTGAACGAGGAAACCCGCGTTCGTCAGCGTTACCTGGACCTGATGGTTCGCGAGGAGGCTCGCGAGCTGGTGAAGAAGCGCGCCCTGATTACCCGCACCGTCCGCCGCGTGCTGGAGGATCACGGCTACATTGAGGTTGAGACTCCTATTTTGCAGCTGGTGCACGGTGGCGCGACGGCTCGCCCGTTCCGCACCCACCTGAATGCTTTTGACCAGCCGATGACCATGCGTATTGCGACCGAGCTGCCGCTCAAGCGTGCAGTGGTTGGTGGCATTGACCGCGTGTACGAGATTGGCCGCGTGTTCCGTAACGAGGGTGTGGACTCGACCCACAGCCCCGAGTTCACCACCCTGGAGTGCTACGAGACCTACGCTGACCAGTTTGTGATGGCTGAGCGCATGAAGGAGATTATCCAGAGCTGCGCGAAGGCTGTCGGTACTGAGCGTATTGAGACCGAGAACGGCACCATTGACCTGTTCGGTGAGTGGAAGTGGGTCGGCGTGTACCCGGGCCTGTCTGAGGCTGTGGGCGTTGAGATTACCCCCGAGACTGACGCTTCCGTTCTGCGTGAGATTGCTGAGAAGCACGAGGTGGACATCGACCCGAAGTGGGACGCTGAGAAGCTGGTGACCGAGCTCTTCGGCGAGATCGTTGAGCCGACCCTGGTGAACCCGACCTTCGTGTACGATTACCCGCCGAGCGCTCAGCCGCTGGCTCGTCCGCACCGTTCGGGTGAGCCCCTGATTGAGGCGTGGGACCTGATTATTGGCGGTATGGAGCGCGGTACCGCGTTCTCCGAGCTGATTGACCCGGTCATTCAGCGTGAGCGCCTGACCGCTCAGTCGCTGCTGGCTGCTGCCGGTGACGATGAGGCGATGGAGCTGGATGAGGACTTCCTGCGCGCCCTGGAGCACGGTGCACCCCCGATGGGTGGCCTGGGTCTGGGCATTGACCGTCTGATTATGCTGCTGGCGGGCGATCAGGATCCGGAGCGTCCGGGTACTGTGGTGCGTCAGCCCGGTATTCGTGAGACTATTCTCTTCCCCCTGATGAAGCCGGAAGCCTAAGCTTTAGCTTCACCTTGAGAGGTGTTAGTACGGCGGGTGCCGCGGATACGGTTGTATCTGCGGCACCCGCCGTTTTCTGCGCACTCTTTTGCACGGTGTATAGCTTCTAGGGTGGGGTTTTCTGTTTATTTGCACAGGTCAGGGGGTGTTTTAGGGTGCTTTTTTGCTCCATTCTGGTGCTGATTTATGCTGCTCTATTCACTCTGGCGGGGGTTTCTGTTCTTATACATGAATGCGTTACATAGAAAATAATGAGGGGATGGGAGGTGGAAGAATTTCGCTTTTGGATAGAGCTGAAATGTACGGTGCGAATGGTCTAATGTGCGGGCTCGTACGGGCGCTATATTTCACTCAGATTGTCGGGGACGCCGGGGTGCATTATTAGGTGTCATTGTCTCTGGGCGCTGTGTCTGATTTCTGGAAGAATCCAAAGTATTTGCACTCTGAACTTCACTTTAATGTTCTTGTAGTGAGTGCAGATTTAACAGGGACGCACAGAAGCGATATGTTGCTGCGGGTGATTGGTGCATTGTTTCAATGCTCAGAATGTTTTCGGAATCTTAATATATTTCTGTTACTATATGAAAGAAAATTAGTACATAAATATATCCGGCACACTATTTTCTCAATCCCGATAGAGGCTTTTGGGTTTACTCCACAGGATATATGCAACAGATGAGGAGGTGCCTCAATGGCACAGAAGGTTCGCATCATCCTTGAAGATGATCTCGATGGCGGCCCCGCAGACGAAACTATCCGTTTTGGCCTGGACGGCGCACACTACGAAATCGATTTGTCCTCCGCAAACGCAGCTCGCCTGCGTGACGCTATCCGCCCCTTCGTAGCGAAGTCCCGCCGCGTGCAGGGCACCGCTACCCAGCGCACCCGTGCACCCCGTGGCACCGCTGCTCCGGTTAAGCGCAACCCCGAGACCGCAGCAATCCGCGAATGGGCTAAGGCTAACGGCCACAAGGTTTCTGACCGTGGCCGCATCCACCAGGATGTTCAGGACGCATACTACGAAGCAATGAAGGCTCAGGGCTAAAGGCTCTCAGTATTCACGCTGTCGGAGGGTTTGGTGCTTTAGAGCTCTAATCCTCCGGACGCTAAAGGCGGATGGTGTTATCACCATCCGCCTTTAGCTTTGCCCCGGTATTTCTTGATATGTGTTGCATATCTGCTGGGGGTGGTGGGGTGTTTTTATATCACCGATTCCAATTAACTATTTACATGTAAAATATATTGATCCTTTGCCGTTGCCCGCTTCTGAATTATCAGCAGGAAGAGTAGAGGAATCGGATGCGCAATCCGGTATCGAGTTTCCGGTATCGAGTTCGGGCTCCCCATTTAGGTTTCATGCATTGGCAGGAACACTAAAGGTAATGGTGCATTAATCTCTTCAAGACAGGGGGATATGCGCTGTGATATTTACGCGGTCGTTGAGTCGAGTATTCCAACGAAGAGGCTGGAATGTAGGCTGGAATGTACTGACTGAAATTTTTGAATAATTGGGGACCCTGCATCTTCGGTGGTGCTTTCGAAACGTACGGGTTATCTCTTGATGGGGTGCCGAAATGATGCGGGAATTATCTGGGAAATAGGTGCCGTGTTATCGGGCAAATGTTTTTTGCGAATTATTGAAATTTCTCACTTAAACATATAAATTTTTAAAAATTTCTGCAATATATTCATGCACGTGCAGGAAACAAGCGGTTTGAGTGTTGGTCTATGTGGTTTTTTGTGTGTTTACCTCTTCCTCAAACCCTCGTATCGGCACCGCAGCCCATCAAAACCACCCCCGAGCCCCTCGGTGCCCACCTGTAGCACCTCCCCGCCAGAAGTCCCGAAACCGCACCGAAACCGCGCCTCAAACGCCTCGAACAGATCATCTGTTCCCTTGATGGCGAACAGATGCCCATCAGCCCGCCCTTTCGGCCGCGCTCAACGTACTCTTGTATCAATAGGAAAATGCAAGGAGTGCGTAAATGTTTGAACGCTTTACCGATCGAGCTCGGCGCGTTGTGGTGCTTGCCCAGGAAGAGGCACGCATGCTCAACCACAACTACATCGGTACCGAACACCTTCTGCTCGGTCTGATTCACGAGGGCGAAGGCATCGGTGCTCGCGCCCTGGAATCATTGGGCGTTACCCTGAACGCAGTACGTGAACAGGTTCAGGACATCGTCGGCCCCGGCCCCCAGGCGCCTAACGGCCACATCCCCTTCACCCCGCGCGCGAAGAAGGTTCTCGAACTGTCCATGCGCGAGGCTATTCAGCTGAACCACGGCTATATCGGCACCGAACACATCCTGCTGGGCATGGTTCGTGCCAACGAGGGCGTGGCAAACCAGGTGCTGGTCAAGCTGGGCGCTGAGCCCGCTGCCGTGCGCCAGGCTGTTATGGACCTGATTTCCGGCTACCCCGGCAACAACTCCGGTGAAAAGGAAACCGCCGGCGTGGGTGCAGGTAACTCTCGCGAAGGCACTCCCGCGGGTTCGACCATCCTGGATCAGTTCGGCCGCAACCTCACCGCAGCAGCACGTGAGGGCGAGCTGGACCCGGTCATTGGTCGCCACAAGGAGATGGAACGCGTCATGCAGGTCCTCTCCCGCCGCACCAAGAACAACCCCGTGCTGATCGGTGAGCCCGGCGTCGGTAAGACCGCCGTCGTGGAAGGCCTGG
>ERZ772942.313-NODE-313-length-21079-cov-3.017028_pt1 | contig 21079 bp, 27 predicted proteins | sample MGYA00511135_ERZ772942 | MGnify/ENA primary metagenome ERZ772942 (study PRJEB29015, sample SAMEA2738099) | human oral metagenome | biome: human oral; feature: human-associated habitat; material: saliva | place: China | collected 2265 ... | reverse complement strand
CTTGAAATTATTTTTTAATCGTTATTATACAAATGGTAAGCGAACAATAGATATCTTGCTGTATTGTTGGCGAAAATATATTGATTGGGTATATCATATATCTTTTGGATTATTTGCTTTCAATATTATTATGTTTATCTTCAGATGGCGTTTGCCTAATTGGGTATTTATATCTTTATTTATATTTTTGTTCGTTAATATGGCTTTAGTTTTATACATTGGTGTATGGCACAGTAATGTTACAAGTTGTCAAATTTTCGTGCTATTTGAAAAATATGATACCTTAAAACGAGCAGAACGAAAGAAAATTATTGGTAAGTATGCTATAAGAGCAGCATTAGCAGCAGTACTTATATCTTCTGGATTATATGTACTAACAATCAATAACTTTATCTTATCCCTCATCAATCGTATGTATGATGTAGCAGATAATTATCTCAAATATATGCCCTGGTCAATACCAAATGGAAGTCAGACAGGTATTGTTTTAAGTTATCATACTCTCAAACCTATAATAGGAGCAGACTGGTTCAACAGTTTATTATTGTTGACTCCGATAGGAGTAATTGGTCTTATTTTTTATAATAGTTATGCGACTGGGATTGCTGAAAAAACCTACGAGAAACTTGTTGAGCAATGGCTAGGTGGACGATATTTCCAAGACAATGTATTAAGTAATATCGTTCATAATCAAGATGAAAAAGGTCAAGCGAATTTGGTTATGGGGCTTAACTCTAAAACTGGAGAGCAAGTGATTTTACATGCTAATGAGAGGACTTATCATACTATTATCTTTGGTTTGATTGGTACTGGTAAATCGGCAACGATTCTGATTCCAGCAATGCTACAGGATATGGAAAATATGAAATATTATCTACTATCCTATCGTAAGTATTTGATGAAAGTAGATGAAGAACTGGAAGAAGAATTCTTTAGCACAGAGTTTGAACGGAAGAAAAAAAGACGTGAATTGTTGGAACAGTGGTATAACAATGGTTATGCTGCAGAGCTTACAAATGGTATTTATATGACTGAACCATCAGGTTCGATGTATGGCACAATTGTTAAGTACGCTCATAAAATGGGCTTCCCTGATGAAATGATTTGGACTCTAGATCCTACTAACCCAGGAACTGGTGCAATTAATATTTTGGATGGAGATACTACTCAGGTAAAAGGGGCGGTTCGAGACTTATTTAAACGATTTAGTGATCCAAGTGGGACTGGTTCTTCTTTCTTTCTTAACCAAGAAGGACAACTTACTGATAATATCATTACGGTCATTAAAGAGGTTGCGTTGATACCAGATGCCCCAATAAATTATATGTTAAAAGGTAAGTCTCCAACACTAACTGAATTCTCAAATATGTTACGTTCTAGTGATTGGATTGAAGCCTATATTGCTGTTTTTGAACAATTACTCAATCGAAAGAAAAGGCTTTTTGAAGAAACGTTGAAAAAGCATGAAGCATTCTTAAAGCAGGAAAAAGAAAAGTGGTTAGAGGAATCAGAATACAATCGTGAACACGAACAACTCTTTGATACTATCCTTAGACCAGAGAATGTTCATGAAGCTATCAACGCCTTTAATGATGAAAGAAATAAACTTGAAAACCTCCAAAGTTCTTATGATTATTTCATCAATGCTCATCAATTAAATTCGTACACAGAGGAATATTATTATACCTTTGATGCTAACGTGTCTGGTCTAAAAGCAGTTATTGATGACCTATCATCTTCACCAGAAATTCGTCGTGTATTTTTCTCTCAAAGTACCAAAGATTTAGATATTGTTTTAAAAACGGGTGGAATGATTTTGGTCAATTCTGCTAAAGGTGTTCTTGGTAAAGAAAAGTCTCGAATGGTAGCACAGATGGTAACATTAGTTATGCAAAATGCTGCTCAAAGACGTCTTCCAGATAAGTCTCCTTTCTTTGCTTTTTATGAAGATGAAAAGAATGGTTACTTGATGCCAGGTAATGATAGTAACTTCCTAGATGAGTCTCGTAAGTTCCATGTTCCAGTTATGCATGCTTATCAACATGACGAACAAATTAGGGATTCTATTGGCGAATCTGGGGCTGATGCAATCAAGATGTCTTATCGTAATGCCTTTACCTTCCAACAAACCTCAACAAAGGTTGTAGAGTTCATTAATCTACGTTCAGGAGGAAAACATTATGCTCTTAAAGAAACCAAACGTGCAGCAAACGATGACCTCTTAGCAGGAAATCAAGGTAACTCCAGTGCGACTTCAGAGGAAGTAGTAGAAGAAGATAACTTCACTGCTAGAGATGCAAATAACCTAGAGAAATTCCAAGTTGGTGGTGTTATCGTCAGTGATGATGAAGTCTCAAATATGATTTATTTGACAACATCTCCGCATTTTGAAATGGATATTTCAAAGGACTCTTTTGTCTCACATACACCTTTCAATAAGGTTTATGGGCTTGGAGAGGAAGAACCGGAAATTGCAAAAGCATACAAGTTGTGGAGAGCAGAAGTGATAGAATATTATGCTCAAAAAGAGTCTGAAAGCCACCTCTATGAAAGTGATTTTACTGAAGAAGAATGGCAAGCAATCATGGATGTTAAGGTGCCAAATGTTGATAGTAATGTAAATGATACAGTTGGTAGAAACAATGATTCCCCATCAGTTAAAAGAACAATCTTAGTCAACGAGAGTATAACAGAACATAGAGAAAGTACTTTAATTAGTGAAGAGGTCACAGAGGACATTGAGCAAAAAGAGGAGGTCAATAACTCAGAAATTCCACCAGTTGTTGAAGAAAAACAAACTGTAAATAGCAAAGATGATATCGTTGAGTTGAAGGATAAAGAAATCACTCAAAGAGTGATCCTAGCCCCATCCTCTACACCTGAAACAGTTGATACTCAAAATATTCAAGCACCTAATCAAGAGTTTGAATTACCTCAAGAACTCTCTCGTGTAGCTCGTGAGAAAGCAACTAGAACTTTAGAAAGTAATGTAGAACAAATGGCTATTGATGAAGAAGAAGGTTTTTAGATAACATAAAAAGCAACGGATTTCCGTTGCTTTTGTTCTAATTTTGAGAGTCATTATATGTTTCTTTATTAGTCTTCTCAGCCTCCTTTCTTGCTTTTTCTGCTGCTTTTTTACTCTTAATTTCTTTCTTTACCTCTTTAACCTTATTTTGTGTTTCAACAACTAAATCATCAATAGATAAATCTGGATTTTCTAGTTTTTTCAATTCGAAATAGACTTGACCTAGTTTATCAGTTTGTGCTTTTTGATAAGCTTTAAGCTGTTCGATAGCCTCTTTTCTTTGTTGTTCGTAGGCTTCAATTTCCTTAATAAAATCTGATTCAGTTTTTTTGTTTTTTCCTGCCATAATTTGCTCCTTAATTATTAATTATATCTAATAGTATAGAGTAGGAATATTAAAAGTCAACCCATGTCACTCCCTTGAAAATAACCAATTCTAGGGTATACTGAACACTATAGCGATCTATTATAAATGAATCCTGATTGTAGCTTTTAAGTGTTTAAAACTCCGTAAAACTGGTTGTTGCGAGTGTTATGTTGTACCCAGATTTTATGAATGAAAGTATACAGTGAACAATAGTCTAAGAGTTTACTGTATTTATAGGGGTGATGAATAACATTAGAAACACGTAAATTATAAATGAGTAAATAGCGAGTGTTACATAGCTAGAATCAACTTTATTTTAGAGGGTTATCGTTATAACAGCATACTACGATTATATGAATGAGAGGAGATGGAAGTATCAATCAGCAATTTGCGGGTACAAGAGAATGCTTGTGCAGGGCAATAGCAAAGGTATAATACGACTTTAAAAGTAGTCGCTACACTCTTCGAAAAAAGACTAGACTATATACCCTATTGATTGACTATTTTAGGACTACAAAATGCAAGATATAAAAAATAGAGATTTTACCTCACTTATTTCAAATAAAAAAAATAAAATTCATTACACTCAGAGAAATAAAATAGCTACTTACTTTGTTTCAAAAAAGCAAAATATCTCACTGTCGTTTTCAGAAGAGGAGCTTATCATCTTTTATCATTTACTAAGGTTTGGTTATTTTGATAAGGAAATAGTAGACCTCATTTATACAGCAGTAACCCGAAAATCCAAAACGCCTAATTCATGGTTTTATCGTCTTGTTGGAAAGGTTAATCATCCTATTTCAGCATGTTCGGATGCTAGAAGCGGTAAGAGAAAAATATATTATCTGAACAAAGGTTTTAGTACCTGGTTGCTTACTATGATTAAGGGGATTGAAAAAATACGTTTACTAACGACAACGACAGAATATGATAGGTCAGTATATAGCATTGTCAGTAATAATCTTCTAGGAGGGAAACCTCAAACCGTAAATATTCATGATCTAGAGAGCAGACGTTTAGTTGCTAAAATCTTAAACAAGCTTTTTTTTAAAAACCAAGACAAGTCTGTTTATGACCTAAACATACAAGTCGTATTTCCTATTAGTCGGGTTAATCTTTTAATGGTTCCTGATGCTGTCATCTTCGTAAACGATAAACCTTTTTTTATTGAGTATGACCGAGCAACTGAGCGACAAACGATTCTACTTTCTAAGATATTTGGTTACGCAGATGAACCAGTATTCGAAAATTCTAGTTTATTTTTCGTTTTCGAGAATAGCCGTAAAGATAATACGCAAGTATCTAAACGTTTAATGAACTTTTTGGAATATGTAAATGAGGTCGAGGTTGAAGGTGTAACCGGACATGAGATGTTAAAGCGTAAAAGTATTTCTTTGTTTAGTCAAACCACAACAAATGCCTCTGACGTTATTGTAGAAATCATTCAAGAAAAGTTGTTTTCAAATCATAAAGATTGGTGTGATTGCGAGGCTTATGATTTTTCTGAACTGCAGAAAATTGATTATCTTGTTAAGGAGATATCAGAACCTTTATATGATGATAAATTCCAGTTATCAGCTGTTGTTGAAACAGACTCCTGGGAATTGAAAGAATACCCTATGGTACCTATGGCATATATCAAAAGTGACTTGATTCCACACTTAACTAGTCTATATGAGGAATTCTCAATAGAGTATGAACATATGATCATTGTATTCCCAAAAGAAGTCTTACCAGAAAAAATTAATCTCCCTTTTGATAATTATTTCTTGATTGTTTATAGATAGAGAATAGGTGTTAGTTAATGGATTATTTGGAATTCTTAGGAAGAAGATTAGTTTGGTTGGTTGTTTCGCTTGTAGTTGTAATCGTAGTAAAAAGACCACGACTTTTGAAAGGATTGGCCATAGTAAGTGAGGAAGTTATCGGTAAAATCAACTACTGTATTTTCTTAACGATTGCTTGGCTAGTTCTTGTTACATATTTTATTTTGTACTTGTTTACGGCAGTTACTTTTTTCCTATCATGGCATTCGCTAACCCTGAATAATGTGCTGGAAGTGATTTTGCAAACCGTATTAATCATACCAACACTCTATACGTTATTTGTTTCACATAACGAGGTTATCAAGAAGGTTGATGAATTCTTATCAGGGAAAAAGAATAAATCACGCGCAGCAACTGCAACACATAATCATTCTCTCAACTATTTAAAAGTATGTAAGAAAGTCACATGATAGTTTGAATTTGTTGTAAGTATCTGGTGTTGTTTTAAAGATAAAAAAGATTGAAAGGTAACGGTAATTAATGAAAATAAAAATTGAATCTGCTTGGAAAACCCTTTGTGATGCATTCCCCAAGTTAAAGGATAATCCTCTTTACAAGGGTTGGTATATTAGCTATGCGATCCTTGTGATGTTATCTATTTTGACGGTAGTTGTAGTGAACCATAGGGTTGTCTATGCATTTCCATTTGATTGGTTTGGTTTACTTTTTGGAATTATCTTACCTTGGGTTCTTACGACCTTTTATATCGTATATCAAGGTGTGGACCATGCCCACCAGTTTACATCGACTAAAGTTGTTCTTGGATTATTTATGTTACCTGTAATTCTGATTGGTTTTACTTCTAATTTTAAGAATGAATACAGTTATAGCAATCGTATGGTTACTTCAGTTTTTGACCAAGAACTCACTCAACAAAGTTTCCACGCAACGAGTATTACATCAAACCAACTTGATTATTTTAAAGAAGATAATGTCATTTATCCTTATAAAAAGAATGCAGCTTCAGAGATATATGTGTTCTTTAGACCTGATTGTCCTTACTGTCAAAAATCAATTCCAGTACTCAATAAGAGCTTAACTGAAAAAGAACGAAACAAGATTATCTATGTTAATGTTCTTGACGAAAGTGGCAAGAAGTTAGCTAAAGCTATGGGAGTAGAGAAAGCAGCAACAGCAGTTATCTATCATAAGGATAAGAATTCTGGTGGATGGTCCAAACGTATTGAACGAATGGCAGGTGGAAAACATGCTGCACCTCGTCTTGATGTGGATGCTATCCATGATATTGTGTCAGTTGCAAAGGAGGAAACAAAATAATGTATTTATCAAAAAAAGATATTTCAGAATGGATCGCTAGCCTAAAAGCAGGTGACGAGGTTGCTGTCCAAATAACACGGATGGATGGTGTCATAGTTTCTAGTGAGCGTGGCATTGTCGACAAGTGGTTAGGAAAGAGACTTATAGTTGTTAACGGTAAGCATTTTGTTCCTAGCACTGGTTTGAGACAAAGTAACGCTTTTGTTCCTGGTCAAAAGACAATCGTGGAACAACTTTTTCCCTTGGATGCTTTGCTTTTAGATGAGGAAGAACTTTCCAAAAGAGACACCATTATTCAAAGGTTGAAAGAGTCTGCTGAACGTCTAGAGCACGCGCAGACTTATTCTTCATTAGTCGTTTCTAGGGTGCTTCGTAAGTTATCAGTCCTAGACATTGGTGATATTTATGATCTAAATGAACTACGTTCCTCTAGTGACACAGAAGACTTAGAAAATAGTGCTTTATTGGATAGACGAAAACTCTCAGAGAAGAAACGTTGTTTAAAGACTCTTGACCGTATGCTTACCAATTTAAGTCAAGATAATACCTTGGGTGCTTTCAAGCTAATCTCTCTTTTGGGAGAAGTAGCTTCTGAATTTACTGATGCTGAAAATGAGGTAAGTGAATGTTAGCCTATGTCATTATGTTTGTAGTTATGTTTACCATCAAGTGTGTAACTCTTACTTTTGTGAAGAATAAAGAGTCTACAGTTGTCAGTACTTTTCTGAGTGGCACGAATCAGATTTTTCTTAATACGATTGTCTGGTTTCTACGACTAACAGCCATGTTCCAGTTTTATCTTTTGGTGGTAGACAATAATCTAACTGTCATCCCTATAATTGTTGGTTTCATTCTACCTAATGTCTTGTTCTGGTTTAAGGGAATCAAAGCTTCTTTATCGGATTTGCTTGTACGTTGGTTAAAATCATTTATTGGTCATAAGTATAAAACATGCCCATTTTGTCATGAATCACATTTATTCTTTCGATACACAGAAGACCGCACAGCTGCTTATTACTATCTCTTGACTGAAGATGATAGTCTTGTGGCCATTGGAGATTTTGATAATAGTGATCATCCTGCACGTTTCTTTTTAAGTAACGATGAATCACATTTTGATGAGCTGGGTGACACCATGCTACCTTATATGTTGCCTGGAATGGAAGAGGTGGTCTATGTAGGTGGGCGACAACAGCGATTGGCTAGAGAATTGTATTGTGTCGATTGCCAGGAACGAGTCAGTGAAGATAGCGGGGTACAATTTGGTGAAGTGCTTTTAAGTGAGCATAGGCATGAAGATCATAAAGCCCTTGTTTAGTTTGTAAGTGTTTTTAAAAGAAGATAGAGAGGTTTATTTTATGGATAGTAAATTAGTCGTTGACAAAATTGATATGTTAGTAACAGAAACCGAGCAAGGACCACACAATCAAATTGAGGATACAAAAAAAGCCCCTGAGCATAGTCAGGAGCAAATAAAAAAAAGAGAGGACTTCTTTGTACATGGGGTTTTTACAGCCTGAAGCTGAAGGCAGTCCCACACCCGTACCAGAAACTGATACCTTTGAACGCTCTGTTACCAGTCGTCCTACGATATCCTCTCGCTATATAAACATTAGCATAAAAGGTGGCTTAAAGTCAAGAAAAACACCCAAATACCGGTCTGTTAGTGAAAGTGATTTGAGCAAAATTAATAGGTATGGTAGAGAGGTTCAAGGAAAGTAAGTTTATGCACCTAACTGGGCTTGAACCAATTGGTAAGAATGGTAGAAGTATAAAACCTACTAAATTCCTGCATGATTTTGCTAATGGTGGTGAACTTGCTTATGACGATATTCTAATTGATAAATTCCTTTTTGTGTTTACACAACTTATTTTACACTACCACCAATACATAGCAACTCCTTAATGATGAAGTCTTCATTGAGTGTGATAAAGACCAAAGCCTTGAAGATATAGCAAGTCTAATGGGTATAGCACCTAACTGGATGCCTGATAGCAACCTTCGAGCGAATGGATATGAATGTTCCTTTTACCAGAAGGATTAGAGACAAAAAACGGTTCACTACCCAATATATGGTAATGAACCGTTTTATATTACATAATAGTTGTCATGAGTTCTTTAACAATCTGAACTGATTTCTCAAAAGAAATATCTTGTGCATATTTGAATTGTCTTTGATAACGTGTCCAAAGTTGCTTTTGATACTCATCAGTTTCAATACTATTTAGCTGACTTTCCCAAATATCAATAGCCTCTTTACTTCCTCGTTTTTCTACAGTATTGGCCAGAGCTTTACGCAACACATCGAAATCTATCTCATCTTTTCTGGTATGGTACAAGGTAAAAAGGTCATAACGATCACGAGGACGTGTTGATGCTACTCCTCGGCTAATGATCGTTTCCAATTTTTCAGCTAGAACAGTTTCCAAATTATAAGTCCAAACCTCAATGGTTTCATTTGCAAATAGGGATGACATCGAATAAGTAATTTCTCTAGGTGTAATCTTATCACCCGTTGTAATGTCGATGAAAACAACCTCTCTTAAAGTATCAAATGTAGCATTGAGTTTTAGAGAAAATCCCCCGTATTCGTCATCTTGGCGAATCGGCTCTAGTTTATCTACTTCAAATGAAAAGACATCGTCCGAATCCGAAAGAATCTCTTCAAAGATGGTAATCAGATTTTCTTGACTAAGTGTAGTCCCTTTAAGCGTCACATCTAAATCCATTGTCGTTCGCTTATCAAGTCCTATCAACTGTCCTATTAGATAACCGCCTTTAACAATGAAAGAATCCTTATAGGAACTTTTAGCAATCAATTTCAATACCTGTTCAATCAGGAAGTTTTGCTGAAGCTGCTGGGCAGGAATACCTCTATCCTTAGCCATATTCTTAATCTTTGCCTTAAAGCTATTTGCATTGGAAAACATTAGGTTAATACCTCCATGTAAGATTGCAACTTATTAGTCACCTTGAATAACTGTGCATAGTGAAACAGTTTTGAAGAGTTAACTTTGTGATTTTGAAAATACATCTTAAATGCAGGAGCTATAACTTGAACATCAACTTGATAAACTGGTCTTAAACACTCTGCTAAAACCCTCTCCGGCTCGTACACCTTAATCTTCTGACCCACTTGTCGCTCAAGCTCAATAATTCCTTCATCGTAATAAGAACGAAGAACTATCGGACGTATACCTTCTGATTTAACATTTTTTGTATTGGTTCCATAAGGAAAGCTCATCGTCATCTCAAAGGGAACTGTTAGTGATAATCCATGTAACCAAAGAGCTGTTTCTAAAGAAAAAATTCCTTTTGAAAAACGTTGCTGCGCCACAAACCATTCGTCCAGATAAGTATCAGGGAGGCGATATAACCCCTTTCCTTCAACCTCTACTTGTCCCTCATCAATCATTCTCAGCAACATTTTGTAAGGTAATTTCTCTTCAAGTACTTGTTGAAAGGTCAAAAATCCTTGATGTTGTTGAAAAGAAGCCATAATCATTTCAATATTATTCATAATAGCACTATCCTTTCGTAAGAAATAAAATGCTAACACTTTTATTAAATGTTAGCATTTTATTTCTTTTTTATCAACTATTTCGGGTTTAATTCCTTCAATAAGGATCCACCAGAGCACGAGTTTTTGGCAAGCAATAAAAACCAGTAGACCGTATAACCCTTTTAAAAAAGCCACGTATAAAATACGTAGCTTACCTTTCTACTGAACTGCAGGCCCTAAGTCGAGATAGAGAATGTCTCGCTTAGTCGCATACTGTAGTGCATGCTCATCAGCTTCAAACAAATCTGAAGCTAGAAACCTTTTTGTAAAGACTGTTTCGTCTTTACGCTTAAATGTTGCTGTATAACTATGTTTAGTCATTATCTTTCTCCTTTAATATTCGTACTGACCTTTGACTCCACTATAGAGCCAATAAACAGCTTTCTCATAACCTTGCTGAAGGGTACCGTTAGCATCCTCAATCAGTTCTCTCAAGGAATAAAATCCCCAGTAACTGTCTAATACTGATTCCATCAGACAGAAAAGATAGGTTGGCATATCTTTTGTTCCCCAAGCTAGAAGATCTAACTGACTTAAATCGTCTCTTGCTTCCTTTGGAAAACGACTCGGAAAATTACTTGTCGTAAAATTTCCACATTCTTTCGCTCGCTGTAACATAGTTAAGCGAGTTTCCAACATGCGTATATCAGCTTCTTGAAAGGCTTCTGCATGCTCTGTGGTAATTATTAACTTCGATAGGCCAGGATTGATTTCTTCAACTTCATAATAAAGTGAAGATTCAAATGGAATCTCAATCGGAGGAAGGTTAGATACTCCCTCTCGATTCAAAACCACGTTCCTAACTGGTCGGCATAGCAAACTTTGTTGCATATCCACCTTTTTGCTATCAATAATCGACGCAATTCGGTCATTGATTAGGTCTGACGGAAAGCCAACAATATTACTATTATATTGTTGAACCTTTTCAATGTAGTAAAGTCCTTGAGTGATTCCTGTCATTGTTTTTCTCCTTCTTACGCCATTACAACATTGTCAAGACCAAGCTCTTTGAGATCCTCTTGTGTCTCAACGTTACTTTCAGTTGTCTTCAATTTGATGACAACATTCAGTCCCATAGCACGTGCTTGTAACAATGCTGAAGCAAGTGCTGGTTCGGGTTTTCCCTCAACGAATAGGGTTTGAACCCTACGATGCTTCATTTCTAAAATTCTCTTGAGATAAAGACAAGAGAGTTCCAAGAATGAATAGGATTGAGCGTTATCAATCCGAGGGAAAGTTGTAACGCCTTCAAGAAGGTCCTTAGCAAAAAGATCTGCAAAGACTTCCTGTGTTTTTTTATTTTTATAAATATAGATATGTTTTTTTGTCATTGTTTTTCTCCTCCATAGAAAAAGAGGAAGGTGTAGCCTAGGGCTAATACCTTCCTCTTTCTCTTATATATCAAATATACGATGTATCTTGTACGATACACTATTTATAGCAGTAACTCACCACTGCATCTCATCAAGTTCTCGTGGGCTTAACTTACGCCCTAGTTTTTCTTCAACACGCGCAGCCCACACAAGATTACCATTCTTGATCATCTCAATCTCCTCTGGTGTCTTGTAAGGTTTATGCGGTAACCCTAAAGCCTTCCAGTCGGCCTTAAATTGTTCTACTATCCTCATGGTTAGTCTACTCCTTCCTTCAAAAAGCGGTCAATAAGCAGCTGGCATGCTGCCGTATGAAACAATACACGGTTGGTATTTGCAATACGACTGCAACCATAGCGACGCACGTAATAGTCTAAAAGAGCAGTCTTTGAAAGACACATCATGACCCCCTCAAAACCACGATTGAAAGCATCTTGGGCAACATGTGCTAACAAACGCCCTGCTATCCCCTGGTTTTTCTTGTCCATACGAACCTCTAGCTTATGAACAAAGGTGTAAGCATCTCTAGGTTCTGGAGTGAACTCAATCATTCCTAAAACCTCCCCTTGCATCACAAAACCACTGGTAATAGCTTTAGAGGAACTCCTTACCGTCCAATCAACTTCAAAACCTTCTGACGTCAAATCAGATAAGGTCGAGATCGCATCTGAACTAAAGTCCCAAAAGAATGTCTCTTTCATGTCCTGTTTCCTCGCCAACATGTTTTCTTTATATCTATTATAACACCATTATTAGATAGACAGTCGGACTAAGGTAAGCTCTTTCTCATAGGCTTCCTCTAACTCTTTCAGATAAGTCTCTGAATAGTCTCCAAGGTCTTCATCTACTAAGAGTTCAGTGGTTACCCCTTTACCTGGGACATTGCGAGTCATAACGGTTGCTTTATAAATAAAGTTTACGCCAGACTCTGCATCTACATAATCAAATGTGGCAGACATTGGGATATCACTAAGAGTGCTATCTTGCTTTAAGATGTTAGTCAAAAAGCTATCGATATTCTCTCGAATATTCCAGTTCCCACAAGCTGTAAAAGGAAGTGTCGCTGAGACAAGTCCTTCTTCAGTTGTGATACAATCTGCTTTTCTTGGATAACCTTCTATAGTCGTAGGTCTCCAAGCTTTGGCATTGATTACCCTATGAGTAGCCACAAGCACCTCAATATCTGAAAATGTTGGTGCGGAAATAGTTACCTTTCCAAAGGCATCAGAAATATTTCCCATTCTTTTTCTCCTTTCCTAGAAACAACGCATTCTTCCGTTATCTCTAAACGAATAGTAATTATCCTTCGTTACGATAACATGGTCTAAGACCTCCATCTCAAAGAGCTTTGCAGCATCTTCAAGGGCCTCAGTAACATTAATATCATTACTGGAAGGATATACACTTCCAGAGGGATGGTTATGAGCTACCAGCACGTAGCGAGCTAAATTCTTCACTGCATAGTGAAAAATCTCTCTTGGACACGCCATACTACGATGAACGCTACCGATGAAAACTACTCGCTCCTCGATAACGTTATAATGCACGTCTAAGTACCACACTACAAGATGCTCTTGCTTCTTATGTCCATAGGCTTTTTGGATACTTTGAGCAAAATATCCAGTCCCAGTGACACAAGTTGGCTTTTCTTCCTCACCTTCTGAACGTTTAAAAAGTTCAAGCATTGAAAGAAAGGCAATAGCATCTCTCTGAGTTAATCCATAATGTTTTAACTCCTCGATACTTAACTCACAGACCTTCTTAAAATCTCCTTGCAATTCAGAATACAAGGCATCGATCTTTTCTGAAGGAATCCAGTGAGAAAAAGTCCTTTTGAATAGCTCTCTATCACCAAAGTCTCTAGGATGCCTTACTTGCCTCCTAGTAATTTTTTTATCAGTCATTGTTTTCTCCTTTACCTGTTAAACCACAAGCCATTTTGCCTGCAGTTGCATAGCGACGGCTACGGTTGTGCTTACTTTAAAAAGCAGACGCTCTTTGTTATCTCTTGCAACTACAACAGCAACGTCACCCTTATAGATAACCGAAATGTTACTTTCTTCAGGTAGCGTATTGGTCAAAATCATAATTCTATCCATAACTACCTCCTCCTAGGCTGGCGCTACTACCCACATAGAACGGATAGCTTGCACCTTTCGATTCGTCTCTGCACGGTCTAAGTGACAATCGCTATCAAAATTAGTACCGTAGACATCTTCGTATACCTCTCGCATACGTTTGCCCAGGTCCTCAATATGAGACAATTGCGCTTTCGAGGCACGTGCATTGAGGTCAGTCATATAGCGATGATAAACTTTCCTAAACATCGCATTTAATCTGGCATCATTCTCTAGGTACCATTTAAGGGAGTAGTTCTTGTAGTGCTCGTGTAACCACAAGGCTTTTTCTCTTTTTGTCATTGTTTTTTCTCCTTTATAAAACAAAAAATGGCCCCTAGGACCATTTTTCTGTTCTTGTTTTGAGGGCTGTCAGTTCGTTAAGCATAGCTTCGTAATAAAGTCTACGTTTCAGACGTGACGAAAACAAATCCACAAATTCCTTATAGTAATGAATATCTTCATTTGTATAGGACTTACAGGGACGATTTTCATCATAAACGATTAACCAGACTCTTTCTCCAGGGACAGCTTCACTCATTGTATTGACTCCTCTGTTATCCAGAGCTTCAAGACCCGCTAGTGAAACATACCCTACTCGAACCTTATGCCCGTCGTTCTTTAGATAAGTACACACTTTCGCCATACATTGCCTATGTTTTTTGGGCTTATGGGCACCCTCTAAAAAACACAGTATATTAATAATAGACGTCTCCTTCCTTTGTTCAACTACGAAAAAGGTGTTGAATCCCTTCTATCAAAAGAATAGGGATTAGAAATACTACGGCAACTAATAGTTTAAAAACCAATTTGTTGCAAAGCAAGTTGCATAGGGAAAAATAGCCTAGAATGGCCACAACCCCAATAACCAACAGCTCTGGAAGTGTCTGTTTAAAGAAAGTGTACCAAACTTGTTGTTCGACATAAGTTCGGTTTGAATGGAAAAGATCTAAAACACTGGTGATTGTTTATCTGACAAAGTAGTCACGACTAATCACCTCTTTTTGCTTCTGTTGCAAAGCATGGTTGTACATATTTAGCAAAGATTCCTTCTTAATAGAGTCCTCTTCTGCGATATATGCTTCAAAAAGATCATTAATGTTTTGCATATCCATTCCTACCTTCGTTCTTATAATATCATGTTCTATAATTCTCTTCCTATTATATCATACTCTTTCTCACCCAGGGATAGTTCTACCTTCTGGATAATGTTCACTTAATGCCAATCAGATAATGGCACTAATGAACATTTCTCTTATGTTGTTGCCGTAATAAAGCTTGACCACTTTTGGTTCTACACCTATTGTTGTTGTGCTTGTTGACGTTGTTTAGCAACAAAATCAGACAAAGCTTTGAGTTGAACAGTCAACCCTTGGCTTTCTCCTAGCTGAGACCACTCAAGCAACTGGCTTTCTGTTGCTCCAAGAGACAATGCTGCTTCTTCACCACGAGCAACCATTTGAATCAGTTGATCATCGTTACAAGCAGTTTTTATCCCTTTTGTAGCTGTTTCACTCTTTTGTGGAGCTACTTCAGACTCGCTAGTTGCTTGTGAGACACTATCACTTGCCACTTTGTTATCTGATGTCACCTCACTAAGTAATGTCTGTTCACTGCTACTCAAAGAAGTAGCTAGCGACGCTGACTGAGCAGTCTTTCCATAGCGGGCACCCGTTGGTTTGCGAGGTGTTTTCACTTGGGCTTTTGACTGATAATTATGGTTACTATCATAATTACCAGTCTGTTGAGCTGATTGCGAATGATTTGGCACATTGTCCATATCTAGTTCTTCGCTATCAGCCTCAATACCAAGCAGTGTTTTCACCTCGTAGCGTCGCAGATAGGTCACCTGTGCTCCCAGATTCTTAATATCATTGACATTGTAGAATACAGGAACAGACTCAATGTCGTAAGAGACACCACTTTCATGAAGTAGTGTCGTCACAACTTTGATACCATTGGCATTCCCAAACGGAATGTGTTTAGTTTGCTGAGTCAACGTCAAGCCGAACTTGTTAAGAGCTGGACGTACAGCCCCTAAAATCTCTGATAGAGGTGCGAACTTAAAGTCCACGTTCTTAAACGTGACTCTACTTGTTGCTGTTACTGACCCAAACTCAGCTTGAGCCTTGGCCAAAGCTTCAAATAATGGAGCCATAACCTCTGGCTCTGGTTTAGAATGGTCTTTTTTAGCTTGTTCAGCCTTTTGCCATTCTAATTGCATTTCAGTCTTAGCTAGAGCTACTCTAGCTTCAATAAGTTCAGCTACTAAGGTTTTCTCATTTGGTGTGTTCAACATAGTTTCAGTCATTGTTCTTTCTCCTTCATTTTAAAAAGTGGCCTTTAGACCACTTTCTCTATTTATTGTTGTAAAAATTCTGCTACTGTTTTTGCTGTTGTTAACGACTTATTCGTCAAACAGTAATCACAGCGCCCACATCCTTCGACAGACTTATGTGCTAAAGCATCTTTAAGTACTTCAACATGTCCATAGAAGACGTCTCTCCCCATTTCAATAATAGTATCATCGATTAGGATTAACTCCTTATCGGGAACAGGTTCTTTTGAAACTGCCATAATATAAGGTGTAAACTCATAACCGTAGGTTTGCTTCAGCAACTCCTGATATACGTACATTTGTAGCGTATACTGATACTCTACAATGTTATAGAGAAGAGACTTCGTGTACCGATGAAGTGTCGTCGAATATTTTTCCGACTGAAGACTCTCCATCGTTTTCAAGTCTACGAAGTAACCACCTGAAAGATTAAGACTATCAATTTTACACTTAAAAGGAATCCCTTCTAGCGTACCAGTGATAATCCGTTCTTTCTCCACCATTTCATCATCTGTACCATGATACAAACGATTAAAAAGCTCCTCTTTTTCTAAAGCAGCAATCATCTTATCTGCTTGTTTGAAAGAGGCTTTTACCTGGCCAGCAGTTTTTCCTCGTTGACTGATGATCTTATCTTGATTCATTTCCAAGAAAGCTTCATGAGCTTCTTTATTCTCAAAATAAGAATGAACATAATTACCAACAAGTAGGCTTTCTGTCTCTGTTTTCTCAGGCAAAAAGCCCAAGTCAACAACTTCCTGCCTTAAGGGACATTTGATGTACTCCTTAAAACGAGAAGTGGACATATAATACCTATCTTGGTAGTAATTATCCTCTGTCAATGGAGGTAGAATTGCTACTTCTTCTATCATTTTTCTCCTTTCATAAACAAAAAGAGCTCAGTATGACTGAACTCTCTCTATTTTCTTCTAAAGACCTTGCTATCTAGAAAGGAATATTTTCAAATATAGAAGCATCTAACGGTTCTCCGCCACCAGGAAAGCCCCCTTCTGCAGGTCCAAAATCTGGACTTTGCGAAGAAGTGTTACTATGATCACGAGGCTGTAAGTTGTCAAAATTTGACACATTAACCTCGGTCACATATACACGCTGACCTTGTTGGTTTTCATAAGAACGAGTTTGCAACCGTCCTTCAACGGTCACAAGATACCCCTTCTTGATCCAGTTTGCGAAATTCTCCGCTTTTTTGTCCCAGATTACTAGAGAAATAAAGTCTGTCTCTCGCTCCCCGTTTTGATTTTTGAAATCACGGGGCGAAGCGATTCGAGCCGTCGCCACTGCCTTGTTCGAAGGTGTGTAGCGAAGCTCAACATCTGCTACAAGACGGCCTGTTAGAATTACCTTATTTAGCATATGTTTTTCTCCTTTGATATTGAATGTTGTTTAACGACCGTAATGAAGACCACCTAAACTGTCCTCATACTCTACCCACCAATCTGCTGGGTCTTGAGACTCACGTAATTCCCTTCCAGTGGGATTACATAAGTCGGTATTTCCTTTTTCGTTTCTGAAGGTTCTTGAAAAAATACCTTCAGTTGAAATTTCAACAAATTTTGCCATATTTTTCTCCTTTTTCTAAAACACTAACTCGAGATCCATCATCTCGACAATTTCCGCTTCAGGCTCTTGCTGAGAAACATAATACCTTGATTTACCAAGGTATTCCTTATACCCCCTCTTAGTCCAATGACTACGTGGGGTAACTCTCTCAAGTTTTCCTTTAACATGATCATTAGACCAAGAGGTCTTCGGATCTATGAAACCGCTGATGACACCATCAGCCCACTCACTAGGACTGATGATATAATTCATTTCATCGTAAAATGTTTTACGATATGCGGTTTTCTGTTGTTTTCTTGCAGCTCTATAAGTAGAGCTTGTTTTGAAAGTTTTTGTCATTGTCTTTCTCCTTTTAAATTAAAATAGTTGTTGTTAAGTGACCTTGGAAAGTTCCGAATACCGATTCGTGGACTTTCCTCCGTATGCCGACAAGTTAGAGTTGGGAACACCTGTTCCTCGTCTCTAATCATCGAGATGTCGCCTTCCTTTTTGTCTGTCTACCCAAACTCAAAACAAAAAAAGCATAACAAAGAAGCCGGCAAGCCTTGTCTCTAAAAACAAGGTTGCGCGTGCCTATGGCAAACCATAGGATAAACTTCTCGTTATGCTTTTATCTGCTAATAACGTTTGTTGTAGCCTTTCAAAAAACTGAAGGCAAATTATCTCGTACCTGTTATAAGCGTTAAGCCTCTTCTTCTGTCTGATGGCTTAACTGATAGCTAAAAGCGAGTACGCTCCCTATTAGCCCGTATAAAACATGGTATGCCGATTGCTGGGACAGAACCAGTAATGACATCTCCTCCTCCATGCTTCCTCTTTTCTTTAGTCACGTGACCAAAGGTTCACCTTTAGAGGTGGTGAATTAAGTTATAAATTAAACAATTTATGTCTTTAGTATAGCAAACGCATGAAAAAATAGCAACCTAAGGTTAAAGATGACTTACAGTAAAATAAAAAAACACCTAAAAGGTGCATGATATACAGTTTATGTTTTAGTTCCATGTCAAATAGAACAGTAACAAAACCTTGTACTTTAAAGGTTAACCTTCCTCTAAGTTTTAGTACCATGTCAAATAGAACAGTAACAAAACCTCGACATGGACTAGCTCCCGACCTTCTTGCCTTGGCTTCCGGTTAGGCTATCTGGTATTTACAAGGTTATTCATAATTACCTTGAAGGTTCCTAAATAAACCCTTTTAGTTATTATAACATATTTATCGTTTGAGGCAAGGAATCAAGCAAATAACCCTATATCACTTATTCTTATGTTTAATCTTGTTCAGTTTAATATCTTTAAATGAGAGTTTATTCTCTAAAATAGCCACAAATTCATATGGAGCATTAAACATAATTTCAAAGCCTTTTTGTTTACGCTGGTCAAACCAAGACATTTCTTCTGGGTTGTAGTCCTTACGAGATTGCAAGGATTTGAAGTCCTCTTGATAAAGAGTAAAGGTATCACCCAACATCAAGATCTGATTAGCAATCCGTCCAAAACGGTTCTTTCGTGCTTTTTTTACCTTATGCCAGATATAACGTTTTTGGTCTAGAAGTTTCTTATAGGCTGAGTCCTGCACCCATGCTCTCTTCCCTTTTTTCGGAACACCATTTTCATCGTAGTTGTCTGGGTTTAAGGCTCTACGCTTACTTTCTATCGCTTTATCCAAGTCCGCCAACCGTTCACTATACCCAAAATCATTGGAGAGGTCATAAACAATAGTCTCATTATCACGCGCAGCAGTGATCGCCATCTGCTCTACAGATAACTTGATTTCCACGTTTCCTTTATTTGGTAGCTCATGGTCTAAACCATAAGGAACACCATCAAAGACTAATAAGATACTGTATTTCCAAACATTTCCCTTAACAAGAGTCCGTTTAAGAGCATATAACGCTAATTTTTGAAATTCCAGTGCATAGGCAACCTTAATCTCCTGGCCTCGACGAAAAGCAAAAGGAATAAATAACTTGTCGTTTCTGCCTTTACCAGTCGCAAAGAATACCCCTTCATCAGTCACGTAGTTATTGCATTTCCGGTACCATAAAGTCGTAAAATCCACTAAGCGACCAACTGAGACATGATTGCTACTTTCTCCTTGCTTACGACGCTGAAGATAGGCCCCTTTAACTGTCTGACTAAGAATTTCCATAGTAGACCAGTGGATTATCCCTTCTTCTGCATACCTTTCATACATAGCAGTTGCTTGTCCTAATTCTTTATATCGGATGAATTTACCACTATTAAGACCAAATCTATCATTTAAGGCAATCCAATCAGCTTTAAGTGTCGCCGAAAGTTCCTTATGAGTTTCCTTCATAGAAAGTTTCTTTGTCTTGTCTTTCTCTTTAGAGATAGCTTCCTTTAACTCCGCTAACTCTTTAGTACGTATAGACAAAGACTTATATTCCTCTGAGCTAACACGGCGATGTTCTTGACAGTTGATCCAATTTGTTACGGCTCGTTTTAACTTGTAACCATATTTAAAACGTTTGGCTAGAAAATCATCATAACCTTTGGTATTCAAAGGAATCTCTAAAGTATACACTCCCCTACTCCTTTCTCCAAGTACATCCCCTGGCTAATTTGCCATATAGACCTAGTATTTCATCTATCATAGTATGACATTGTCCTGATTCATTTCATTCATCACAACTTCTGTCACTCCTAACCTATCGTTCATATTAATTATTAGTCTAGTTATAGTATACAATAAAACATACTACTATACCATAAGTCAGTCGATCTCTAATTATAGGGGGGGTGACACCCCCTAAGTCCATTGTATCCTATCTCATAAATTGATATAATCTTCTTGTAGTTCGATGAAACTACACTCAAAAACTAATCCTTTCTGTCTCTAATCCTCCTAATAGAAATAGAGACTCCTAATCAATCCCGTTCACATCATAATCTCCTGTAAACCCAGATGTGAACAAACCTCCTTTACAACTAGGGCCCTCGCCCTAGTTTTTTATTTGCAAAAAAAAAATATTTTTAAAAAAAGTTGATATAAAGCGTTGCCATAAGTCAACGAATTTTCATCATTCTGAACATGCAAAAAGAGAAGACCTATATGGTCCTCTCTAGATGTTAGCTTTTCATCACCCACTACAGTTGACAAGGAGCCTTTTTTTCTACAAAAACATAGACTCCATAATTCCTACAGTGGTTTTACCCACTACAGAAATTATAGAGCCAAAATTTTAAGTAATAAATGAATTTAAGATAGGAGATATAGTAGCGAATAGTTTATTCAATTTGTGCTAATAACTCCTAGCTGAGCAGCTAGATGTAGAATATTTATTGATACAAATCAAAAAAGTTTAATCAAACAAAATTGTTTTATTATGGCTAATACATTTTTTTGACTCATCCCAGTAATTAATACTTTCAAAACTTCCTTCACGTAAGTAAAGGGGCAACCTATTTTTAATTTCTTCTTGCATAGGTATTTCTTCAATATCTTCTAAATTCCACCATTTAGGTTCTCCTTCTCTAGAAGTACGAATATCTCCAGAAAAATTTGTACACAAAAAATCGTAGTATACGAACCTTTCGTTACCAATAGTATTGGTAAATCCAGAAATACCTTTTAATTTTAAATTT
>ERZ772942.306-NODE-306-length-21219-cov-12.438858_pt1 | contig 21219 bp, 18 predicted proteins | sample MGYA00511135_ERZ772942 | MGnify/ENA primary metagenome ERZ772942 (study PRJEB29015, sample SAMEA2738099) | human oral metagenome | biome: human oral; feature: human-associated habitat; material: saliva | place: China | collected 2265 ... | reverse complement strand
CGGCCCTGCCGGACCGCATCGAGGCCGCCTCCTGGGCCTCGGCCGCCCTGGCCACTCGCGGGGACGTGTTCGTGCGTGGAGCCCACCAGAGCCACATGACCACCTTCCTCAACACCTTCCGCAAGGTGGGGGGCGCCTTCGACGTCACCGATGAGGGCATCCGCTTCTACCACCCCGGCGGTGACCTGAAGTCGATCGTGGTGGAGACCAACGTCCACCCCGGCTTCATGACCGACTGGCAGCAGCCCCTCGTCGTGGCGCTCACCCAGGCCCAGGGCCTGTCCATCGTCCACGAGACCGTCTACGAGAACCGATTCGGATTCACCGGCGCCCTGTGCAAGATGGGGGCCACCATCCAGGTCTACCGCGAGTGCCTGGGTGGCACCGAGTGCCGCTTCGGCCAGCGCAACTTCTACCACTCCGCGGTCATCTCCGGGCCCACGCCGCTGACCGGTGCCGACATCGTCGTGCCCGACCTGCGCGGCGGCTTCTCCCACCTCATCGCGGCCCTGACCGCCGAGGGCACCAGCCGGGTCGAGGGAGTCAACCTCATCGACCGTGGCTACGAGCACTTCATGTCCAAGCTGGAGTCCCTCAACGCCGCCGTCACCCGCCTGGCCTGAGGCGGGCCTGCCCTCGCCCGTGGATTCGCGAGGCGGGGGCCCGTGCGGGCGGCGGGCCCGGCTCGGACAGCCGCGTTCAGAGCGCTGAAGCGGATAGAGTTCACCCGTGCCTGCAACACGCCCCATGACCCCGTTCTACCGCTTCGCCGCGCGCGGGGCGATCATCCCGTTCCTCAAGATGGTCTCCCGGCAGACGGTGAGCGGTCTGGAGAACATCCCCCGCGAGGGCGGCTTCATCGCCGTGGCCAACCACCTGACCGACCTCGACTCGCTCACGGCCATGCGAGCCCTGGTCGATGCTGATGTCCCCGTCTACTCGCTGGCCAAGTCCACCCTGTTCAAGGTGCCGGTGCTCGGCTCCATCCTGCGGGCCGGCGGCCAGATCCCGGTCCAGCGGGGCACCCAGAACGCGGCCACGGCCCTCAAGGCCGCCAGTGAGGTCCTGGCCGACGGCGGCGCCATCATGATCTTCCCCGAGGGCACGCTCTCCCGCGACCCCCTCAAGTGGCCGATGGTGGCCAAGACCGGGGCGGCCCGGCTGGCCATGACCAGTGGCGCCCCCGTCCTGCCCATGGGGCAGTGGGGCGCCCACGAGATCCTGGACACCTACGGGCGTTCCTTCCACCCCTTCCCCCGCAAAGACGTGCGCGTCACCATCGGTGAACTCATGGATCTGTCCCGCTTCGGGCGGGACACCCAGGACCGCGAGGCCGTGCGCGCCTGCACCGCCGAGATCATGCGAGCCATCACTGCCCTGGTTGAGCAGCTCCGCGGGGAGAAGGCCCCCCGCCCCTTCGACATGCACTACGACGGCGACCCCGGCAAGGGGAAGATCGGTGTGCGCCGCCCCGACCCGCTGCCCGAGGCGGACACTCAGGAGGAGGGCCAGTGAACGGCGTCGAACCCGCAACGAGTGCGCCGCTGCGCCCGGCCGCGGCCGTCATCGGCTCAGGAGCCTGGGGCACCACCTTCGCCGGCCTCCTGGCCCAGGCCGGCACCCCGACGACGATCTGGGCCCGGCGCCGGGAGGTGGCCGAGGAGATCAATGCCGGCACCAACGAGCGCTACGTCCCCGGTCACCGCCTGCCGCAGGGCCTGAAGGCGACCACCGACCTGGCCCAGGCCGTCACGGGGGCGAGCATCGTCGTCGTGGCCGTGCCCTCCCAGGAGGCCCGGGGCGTCCTGGAGCCCCTCAGGGGTGCCCTGGCCGACGACGCCGTGGCCGTCTCCCTCATGAAGGGCATCGAGCTGGGTACAGGGCTACGCATGAGCGAGGTCCTGGCCGAGGCCCTGGGCATCGACTCCTCCCGCGTCGTGGTCGTCTCCGGCCCCAACCTCGCCGACGAGATCGCTGCGGGTCAGCCCACCGCCACCGTCGTGGCCGCCGACGACGAGCAGGTTGCCGCCCGGATCGCCTCCCTGTGTGCCACCGGCACCTTCCGTCCCTACACCAACACCGACGTCCTGGGCGTCGAGCTGTGCGGGGCGGTCAAGAACGTCATCGCCCTGGCCGTCGGCGCGGCCGCGGGCCGAGGCCTGGGCGACAACTCCAAGGCCACGATCATCACCCGGGGCCTGGTGGAGATCACCCGCCTGGGCCTCAAGCTCGGGGCTCGCCCGGAGACCTTCTCCGGGCTGGCCGGCATGGGGGACCTGGTGGCCACCTGCTCCTCGCCCTTGAGCCGCAACCAGACCTTCGGCCGCCACCTCGGCGAGGGGATGAGCGTGGCCGAGGCCGCTGCGGCCTCCCGGGGCGTGGCCGAGGGCGCCAAGTCGGCCCGCGCAGTCCTGGACCTGGCCCGGGCCCACGGCGTGGACATGCCCATCACCGCTGGGGTCGTCACCGTCGTCGAGGGCGCCGCCAGCGTTGCACAGGTCACTGACGCGCTGCTGGCTCGTCCCCGCAAGGCCGAGGGCGTGCACGCGGCACCGTCGCAGGCCTAGCCTCCCAGGGGTGTGGAGGCCGGCTTTATCCCGGCTTCGTTGTGCATTATCAGCATGTGGGGCGCTGCGCGGTAGCGTGGGACCTATGACAGCCCTCCAGGAAACCGGCCCCTCCGTGCCCAGTTCTCACAAGTCCACCGTGCGTGTTGCCGTCGTCTTCGGCGGACGCAGCGGTGAGCACACGATCTCGTGCGCCACCGCCGCCGGTGTCCTGTCAGCCATCGACCGCGACCGCTACGAGGTCCTTCCGGTGGGCATCACCCCCGAGGGCCAGTGGCTGCTCGTCGAGGACGATCCCGCCGCCCTCGAGCTCAGCGACAACCGGCCGCCGGTGACCATCACCGCCGAGGGCCTGGGACGCGGGAGGCTCACTGCACCCCTGGGAGGCGGCGAGTTCACGGTCCTCGGTCCCACGGGGCCTGAGGTCCTGGGACAGGTTGACGTCGTCCTGCCGCTGCTGCACGGGCCCTACGGTGAGGACGGAACCATCCAGGGCATGCTGGAGATGATGGGCATTCCCTACGTCGGCTGCGGGGTGCTGGCCAGTGCCGCGGGCATGGACAAGCAGGTCACCAAGGTGCTCCTGGGGGCCGCGGGCATCGCCACGGCGCCGCACGTCGTCGTCGGCCCCCATGCCTGGAAGCGGGACCCTGAGGCGATCCTGGAGGCCTGCCGGTCCCTGACCTACCCACTGTTCGTCAAGCCCGCCCGCGCCGGCTCCTCCCTGGGCATCAGCAAGGTCGACCGCCCCGAGGACCTGGCCGGGGCCATCGAGGCGGCCCGCGCGGTCGACCCCAAGGTCCTCGTGGAGAGCGGCATCGTGGGACGCGAGGTCGAGGTCGCCGTCCTTGAGGGCCGCGGCGATGACGCCCCCCGGGTGGCCGAGCCCGGCGAGATCGCAATGGACGCCTCCCAGGGCGCCGGCGAGTTCTACGACTACGAGACCAAGTACCTGGCCCACGACGCCGTGGCCATGGTGTGCCCGGCGCGCATCAGCCCCGAGGCGCGCGATCTCCTCATGGACACCGCGGCTCGGGCCTTCGAGGCGCTCGGCTGCGAGGGACTGGCCCGCGTGGACTTCTTCCTCACTGATGCCGGTGAGACGGTGGTCAACGAGATCAACACGATGCCCGGATTCACCCCCTTCTCCATGTACCCCTACATGTGGCAGGTCTCCGGCCTGGGCTACACCGAGCTGGTCTCCGAGCTCATCGAGCTGGCCGTGGCCCGCTCCACCGATGTCAACCGCTGAGCCGGCCGCGGCCGGCTCAGAGGCAGCGGGGGAGGGCGCGCGGGTCGGTGACCTCAGCGAGGAGGAGCTCCTCGCCGTCATCACCCCCCTTCTGCCGCGCGGCCCGCAGACCCCCGTCGGCACGGGGGACGACTGCGCGGTCCTGTCCTTCCCCGACTCGCGCACGGCCGTGAGCACCGACGTCCTGGTCGAAGGGCGCCACTTCCGCACAGACTGGTCCACGGGCCGCGACGTCGGGGCCAGGGCCGCGGCCCAGAATCTGGCCGACGCCGCCGCCATGGGGGCCAGACCCGTCGCGCTCGTCGTCGGCCTGGTCATGCCTGCGTCCACCCCGGTCGGCTGGGCGCGGGACTTCGCCCAAGGACTGGCCCAGGGCTGCGAGCCCTGCGGGGCGGGCGTCGTGGGCGGTGACCTCAGCGCCGGCGACTCGCTGATCGTGTCCGTCACGGTCCTGGGCGACCTCGAGGGCAGGGCCCCGGTTCTGCGAAGCGGAGCCCGGCCCGGCGATGCCGTTGTGCACGTCGGAACCCTGGGGCGCAGCGCGGCGGGGCTCGCCCTGCTCAGCGTAGGCTCTGACTGCGTATCAGGTTCGGGAGCCGTTATCCCCTCGGGTCAGGAGCACCCGCAGGCGTGGGCCTGCATCGAGGCCTTCCGCGCCCCCGCCCCGCCCCTGGCTGCGGGCCGAGAGCTGGCGCTGGCCGGCGCCACCTCCATGCTGGACGTCTCCGACGGGCTGCTGCGGGATGCTGGTCGGATCGCCCGCGCCAGCGGTGTCGTCATCGACCTCGATGATCCCGGCGACCTGCCGGACGCGTCCTTCCTCGAGCCGGTGGCCGCGCTCGTGAGCGGCGGTGACGGATCGGCTGCTCACGCCCTGGCCCGCAGCTGGCTGCTCACCGGGGGAGAGGACCACGGACTGCTCGCCACCGTCCCGGCACACGCCCTTGATCGGCTGCCCACCGGCGCCCGGGTGATCGGCCGGGTCCTGAGCCTGCAGTCCTCACCGGCCCGGGTGCTGGGGCACCGACCGGGTGTCCTGCTGGCGGGAGAACCCGCGCAGGAGCACACCGGGTGGGACCACTTCTCCCACAAATGACGGGTCGTCACCCGTTGAGGGACACGGGGTACGACAAAGGCCGCCGACTGCTTGCGCAGCGGCGGCCTCGTGCTCGAAGGACTCGAGATGATGCGCTCAGATGTTGCGCGTCACCTTCCCGGCCTTGAGGCAGGACGTGCACACGTTGAGGCGCTTGGGGGCGCCGCCCACGAGAGCACGCACACGCTGGATGTTGGGGTTCCACCGGCGGTTGGTCCGCACGTGGGAGTGCGAGACGCTCTTGCCGAAGATGGGGCCCTTGCCGCAAACGTCGCACACAGCAGCCACGGTCTCACTCCTGATCTTCAATGCTTCAACGCTCAGGCTGATGCCTGGCGCCAGGTCTTACCGCCCAGGCGCGGGGCACCGGGCAACCCGAACACAATAGCGGACCCGTGTGCGGCGCCCCAAGCCGCCTTGGCGTGCGTTCGGGCACATGCTGCTCGGTGTGGTGCTTGGTGAGTAAGGGTGGACTAGGTCTGCAATGTGTTGTATTTCACTGCTTGTGGGCCGTGTGTCCCAGGTGGGTGCGGTGGTAACGGCCTGACCAGCGCGCCGGTGGCCCGAGTACCCCTTCGGTTCCGCGTCGCCCAGAGCGCGGTCCTTGCGCCGGCACCTCGCTCCGGTGGGAGGAATGTGCCTGGGACGGTACTCTAAAACCACATATCAAACCGAAGGCTCGGCCCAGCCATGAACCAGGCTCGCTGAACGCCTGCACATATGCAGATCATGCAATGGAACAGAAGGTGTTCGCAGCGTGACACACATGGTGTGCTGGTCGTAGCCAGGACCCAGGGGAGGCGAAAATGGCGCAGTCTCAAGGACACCGCCCCGTTACCCCTGTCTCAGGGACCCAAGTGCTGCAGGGGGCCGCAGTGCGGCGCTGGATCGCGCTGGCCGAGATCGTTGCCGATCAGACCCGGGATCTGGTCGATGTCCTCAATGTCTTCCCCGTACCGGACGCGGATACCGGAACCAACGTCCTGCTCACCCTGCGCTCGGCCTCCGACGCCCTCCATCGCCTGGGCCGGGCTGCGGATGCCGCCCAGGTGGCCCGGGCCGCAGCCGACGGCGCCGTTCGGGGAGCCCGAGGGAACTCGGGTCTTCTGATCTCCCAGGCCCTGGCCGCCTTCGCAGACGTCTGCGCCGAGGCCCCTGACCCCACCGGCCTGCGTCCCGTCGAGCTCGTCCACGTCTACGAGGCCATGGCGGACACCACCTGGGCCGCGGTTTCCCGCCCGGTCTCTGGGACCCTGCTGTCAGTCGCCCGGGACGCGGCCACGGCGGCCCGCTCCGCCCTGGAGGAGGCGACGGCGAGCTCGCCCGCGACCCTGAGCCTCATCGCCGCCGCGGCCGCCTTCGGCGCCCAGGAGTCCGTTGTGGAGACCTCCGGCCTCGGACACGGCCCGGTGGATGCGGGGGGAGCGGCCTTCATGCTGCTGTTGACCTGCCTGTCGGACACCATCGACGCGATGCAGGACGACGGCCGTGGGGCGACCGAGGCCCCAGAGCTGCGCCAGGGCCACGAGGATGCCGACGAGCACGCCCCCTACACCGCCGTCGCCCGCCAGATGCTCACCGACCTGGCCGCCGGCGGGGTGCCGCACAGCGTCGGTCCCGAGCCCCTGGGCATGTCCACCGGAGAGTTCGAGGTGATGTACCTGCTGGAGGCGACCGCGGTCCAGGCCGGTCAGCTGCGTCGGGACCTGGAGCGCATCGGCGACTCGGTGGGCGTCGTCGGCACCCCGGACGCCCTGGGGGTGGGCCTCTACCAGGTCCACGTCCACACCGACACCCCGCGTGCCGCACTGCCGCATGCGGGCCGCGCCCGGCAGATCTGCATCCACCACCTCCATCCCACAGCCCTGGTGAACCCCACGGACGAGCCGCCCTCCCCGTGGGAGGCGTTCGACTCCGACCCCACGGGGCACGTGGTCTCCTTCGAGCGACTGGCCGCGCGCCGGGCCGAGCGCAAGGCGCAGTCGGTGCGCATGCACCCCTCTCAGGCGGCCGCCCCCCGTCCCGCACCGGCGCAGGCCCCGCATCTGGCTGTGCGCTCACGGCAGTCCGGCGTCGGTGTCATCGCCTGTACCCGGGCTCCCGGGCTCATCGAGCAGCTCGCCCGCTCCGGCGCCGCCGTCGTCCTCAACCCGGATCGGGAGGGGATCGCCCGCGCTGCCGCGGACCTGGGGTCCTCCCAGGTCATCGTGCTGCCCTGTGACGCCGCCTGCACCGAGGCGGCCCACGACGCCGCCCGCTTCCTGGCGGCCCGCTCCGCCGTCTCCACCGTCCGCCCTCCGGTGGGTGCCACCCGCAAGACGGACGCCGCTCGAGAGACCGCCCGCGCAGGGGTGTCCTCGGAGCGCTATGAGGCCGAGGGCATTCAGCTCCTCGTGTGCGACACCGACGACGAGGCCCGGGTCCTGGCCGCCGCGGTGGCCCTTGCCGGCAGGGGCGAGGAGGCAGAGCTGGCCGAGCTGGCCCGCCGCGCCTGGAGCGCCGCCGCGGGGCTGCGCACCATCGCCCTCAACGGGGCCCAGGCCGACGGTGAGGCCGTGGCTCGCGCCGTGGCCTCGGCGCTGCGGCCCTCCGATGAGCTGCTCACCGTCATCACCGGCCGCAATGCCGGCCGCGACGTCGGTGCCCTGGCCGCCAGCGCGGCGGTGGGGGCCAGGGGGCACGTGGTCGGCGAGGACGTGGAGGTCGCTGTCCATGCCGGCGGCCAGGAGCACCCAGACGTCCTCATCGCCATCGAGTAACCCTCCCTGCGTGCTGCCATGCCCCGAGGTCGCCCGCATATGCAAGCGCCTCGGGTCATGAAGGGCTCCCAGGCTCCTTCGTCATAGGGTGGGGCCGTGTCCGGCTCGTCTGATCGCTCAACCCGCACGCCCCGTCCCGGCAGCGTCGGCCTGCTCGAGCGTCCCGTGACCCGGCTCGTGGGCAAGCGCACAGCCGCACAGCTCGCCAAGCAGGGGGTGGAGACCGGGGCGGATCTGCTGCGCCTGCTGCCCCGGCGCTACGACACCTGGGGGGAGCTGACCGACATGCGCACCCTCGTCGAGGGCGAGCAGGCCACCATCCAGGCCCAGGTCGTGCGCGCCTCCTCCCGGCGCACCCGCTCCGGCCGGGTCCCGGCCCTCATGGAGGCGACCGTCACCGACGGCGCCTCTACCATGGACCTCGTCCAGTTCGGTGCGGCCGGCCAGATGCGCGCCCGAGCCGCCCAGCTGGCCCCCGGAACCACCGTCCTGCTCAGCGGCAAGGTGGGACTCCACCGCGGACGCAAGCAGCTGTCCAACCCGCGCCTGTACGTCCTCGACGAGCTCGATGAGGACGAGCGCGAGGCCCTGCTGGCCCGTCCCATGCCCATCTACCCCGGCACGGAGGCCCTCCCCTCCTGGCTGGTGGCCAAGGCGGTGCGCAGCGTCCTGGACCAGCTGGAGCCGGGCGACGTCGCCGACCCCCTCCCCGAGGAGCTGCGGCGCGAGGCGGAGCTGGTCGACGCCTACACCGCCTACTGCTGGGTGCACCGGCCCGATGACTCCGGGCAGTGGAAGGCCGCCCGGAAACGGCTGCGCCACGAGGAGGCCCTCATCCTGCAGGTCGCCCTGGCCCAGCGCCGAGCCCATCATGAGGCGACCCGCACCGCGGTCGCCTGGCCCGTGCCGGAGGAGGGGGGCTCCCTGAGAGCGGACCTCGACGCCCGCCTGCCCTACGACCTGACCGCCGGGCAGGAGCGGGTCGGTGAGGAGATCAGCGCCGACCTGGCCCGCACCGTTCCCATGCAGCGCCTTCTTCAGGGCGACGTGGGGAGCGGCAAGACCCTCGTGGCCCTGCGCGCCATGCTCCAGGTGGTCGGAGGCGGCGGGCAGGCCGCCCTCCTGGCCCCCACCGAGGTCCTCGCCGCCCAGCACCACTCCTCACTGGAGGCGGTCCTGGGGCCCATGGCCCGCCTCGGGATGCTTGGCGGCGCCGAACGCGCCACCCGCGTCCACCTGCTGACCGGCTCCACCCCCGCCGCTCAGCGCCGTCGGATCCTCGCTGAGCTGGCCGCCGGTGAGCCGGCGATCGTCGTGGGGACCCACGCCCTGCTGTCCGATACGGTGCAGATCCCCTTCCTCGGCCTGGTCGTCGTCGACGAGCAGCACCGCTTCGGCGTCGCCCAGCGTGACGCCCTGCGAGAGCGCGGCGGTCTGACCGACCCGGCCACCGGACAGACCCACACGCCCCACCTCCTGGTCATGACCGCCACCCCGATCCCTCGCACCATCGCCATGACGGTCTTCGGAGACCTGGCCACCTCCGTCCTGGACGAGCTGCCCGCCGGGCGCAGCGCCGTACCCACCCACCTCGTCCCGTGGTCGCGCACCTCCTGGGTGGAGGGCATCTGGCGCCGCGCCGCCGAGGAGGTCGCCTCCGGGGGGCGGGTCTACGTCGTGTGCCCACGGATCGAGGTCGACGACGAGCCCCTCCAGGCGCTGACGGAAGGAGCGGCGGCTGTCGATACCGACGACGGGCCGGGGCAGGAGGCGCTCGCGGAGGAGGGAGACGGCTCGCATCTCGACCGCCCGCTGGCCGCCGTCGAGGACTGGAGGCAGCGACTGGAGGGTGAACCCGCTCTGGGGGGCATCGGCGTCGGAGTCCTCACCGGACGCATGAGCGGTGAGGACAAGGCGGCCGCCATGGCCGACTTCGCCTCGGGCGCCACCCCGGTCCTGGTGTCCACCACCGTCATCGAGGTGGGGGTGGACGTGCCCGAGGCCTCCATGATGGTCATCCTGGACGCCGAGCGCTTCGGACTGTCCCAGCTCCACCAGCTGCGCGGGCGGGTCGGACGTGGCAGCAGGCCGTCCCTGTGTGTGGCGGTCACCGGTGCACAGGTCGGCTCCACCGCCTTCCACCGGCTCAAGGCCTTCGCCTCCACCACGGACGGATTCGCGCTGGCCGAGGCCGACCTCGAGCTGCGCAGCGAAGGTGACGTCCTGGGGGCCTCGCAGTCGGGGCGCACCTCCGGGCTGGACCTGCTGCGCGTGACCCGCGATGCCCGCCTCATCGCCACCGCGAGGCGTCAGGCCGAGCAGATCGTGGCCGCCGATCCTCAGCTGAGCGAGCACCGGGCCCTGGCTGCAGCGATCGTCGAGCGTCTCGATGAGGAGTCCCAGGCCTTCCTCGAAAGAGCCTGAGGCGCCAGGGCGCGGGCCGAGGAGCGTCTCCGGCTCAGGCCGGCTCGGCGAACCAGATCGTGGTCTCGCCGTACCGCTTGTCCGCGAAGCGCTCCAGCCCCGCCGGCCAGGTGGGTTCCGGTGAGCGCGTCGAGCGCTCGACGACGACGACGGCGCGCGGCGCCAGCCACGGATCCTCGCTGCGGACCAGGGGGGTGAGGATCGCGGTGAGCTCCTCCTCACTCAGCTCGTAGGGAGGATCGATCAGCACCAGGTCCGCCGGAGCGCCCGCCGCGCCGGCCAGAAAGGTGGCCGCCTTCGCGGTCACCGCCGATACCCCACTCAGGCCCAGTGAGCGTATGTTGCGTTGGCAGGTCTGCGACGCACCGCGCGAGGAGTCCACGAGCGTGACCTCGCCGGCTCCCCGGCTCGCGGCCTCCAGGCCCAGGGCGCCGGAGCCTGCGCACAGGTCCAGCACCCGGGCGCCGTCGAGCACCCCGTAGTGGTCCAGGCGGGCGAAAAGAGCCTCGCGGACGCGCTCGGAGGTGGGGCGCGTCCCGGAGCGGGGCACCTCGATCCTGCGGCCGCCCACGGTTCCGGACACGATCCTCGTCATGGGGAAGACCCTACCCGGCCGGCAGGCCACGGTCCCCTGTGGCCACGGCGCTCAGCCCTCCTCGGCCGGGGCGTGCTGACCGTAGCCGGTGTCCCGGATCTTGCACGCGACCGCCTCGATCTGCTCGTCGGTGAGGATCTTGGGGCTGCCGACGGCGAGCGTGCGCAGGTAGAGCTCGCAGACCCACTCCAGCTCCTGGGCCAGGACATAGGTGGAGGGCAGATCCGGGCCGGTGACCACGGAGCCGTGGTTGCTCATGAGGGCCGCGGTGCGTCCCTCAAGGGCCTTGGCGACATTGGCAGCCAGCTCGGGGGAGCCGTAGATGGCGTAGTCGGCCACCCGCACGTCACTGCCACCGAACATACAGATGTAGTAGTGCACGGCCGGCAGCGCGCTCACGCCCTCGAGGCTGGCCACGGTGGTGGCCGCATAGGAGTGGGTGTGCACGACCGACATCTGTCCGGTCGCCCGCAGCGCGGTCAGGTGCAGGTCCAGCTCGCTGGCGGGCTTGAGCGGCCCCTCGACCTGCTTGCCGGTGGCGTAGTCGACCACGGCGACCAGGTCGGGGCGCATCTCCTGGTAGGGCAGTCCCGAAGGGGTGATGGCGACCAGGTCCCCTTCCCTGACGGACAGGTTGCCGGCGGTGCCGACGACCAGGCCGTCGTCGGACAAGTGGGAGCAGGCATCGGCGATCTGCTGTCGAGCGTCGTTGAGAAGCATGATGGGCTCTTTCCCCGGGGCGTACCGCTGCGCGCCCCGTTGCGTCAGAAGTGGTACCGAGGCATCGTCTCATGTTGGCGCTCTCATGTCTACGGTTTCGCGTTTTCATTTTCATGCTTGACATGACCGTCCGGTCAGAGTCATCCTATGTTTGCGCTCACATTGATGTGGGTCCTGGTCATCGTCGCCCAGTGAAAGGAAACTTGCCATGTCCGCTGCGTCCTACCCCGCCATCGGAATCCGTCCCCTCATTGACGGACGCCGTCGTGGCGTGAGGGAGTCCCTCGAGGACAAGACCGCTCAGCTGGCCAAGGATGTCGCCGAGCTCATCTCCTCGCGCCTGACCTACCCCGACGGCAGCCCGGTGCGCTGCGTCGTCTCCGAGACCGCGATCGGGGGCGTGGCCGAGGCCAACCGCTGCAAGGAGCAGTTCCGCACCGAGAACGTGTGCGCCGACCTGACCGTCACCGCCTCCTGGAACTACATCACCGAGGTCCTCGACCTCGACCCCTCCATCCCGCACGCCATCTGGGGCTTCAATGGCACTGAGCGCCCTGGGGCCGTGACCCTGGCGGCCGCGGCCGCCGCCTACAACATGCTGGGCATCCCCTGCTTCGGCATCTACGGCCACGACGTGCAGGACGCCGACGACTCGGGCCTGACCGACGACGTCGTCGAGAACATCCTGCGCTACGTGCGCGCCGCCCTGGGGGTCGGCCTCATGAAGGGGCGCAGCTACCTCTCGATCGGGACCGTCTCCATGGGGATCGCCGGCTGCCGCGTCCCCGAGCAGTTCTTCGTCGACTACCTGGGCATGCGCGCCGAGTACATCGACATGATCGAGATCGACCGCCGTATCGCCCACGGCATCTACGACCACCAGGAGTACGAGACCGCCCTGGCCTGGGCCCGGGAGCACCTCACCATCGGGGAGAACCGCAACCCCGAGGCCAACCGCTTCACCCAGGAGGAGTACGACGAGCAGTTCGACTACTGCATCAAGATGCTCCTCATCGGTCGCGACCTCATGGAGGGCAACCCCGCTCTGGCCGAGCTGGGCTTCGTCGAGGAGGCCGAGGGCCACGACGCCATCGCGGCGGGCTTCCAGGGGCAGCGTCAGTGGACGGACTACAAGCCCAACGGCGACATCCTCGAGACCTTCCTCAACACCACCTTCGACTGGAACGGCAAGCGGCCCGAGAAGGTCTTCGCCACGGAGGGCGACGCCGGCAACGCCGTGGCCATGCTCTTCAACTCCGTCCTGACTCACCGTCCCCAGCTCTTCAGCGACGTGCGCACCTACTGGAGCCCCGAGGCCGTTGAGCGGGTCACCGGCTACAAGCTCGAGGGGCGCGCCGAGAACGGCTTCATCGACCTGCGCAACTCCGGGGCGACGACCCTCAACGCTACCGGCGAGGAGAAGGACGCCGAGGGCAACCCCATCATCAAGCACTGGTGGGAGATCACCGAGGCGGACATCGAGGCGGATCTGAAGGCCTCCACCTTCCATGCCGCCACCCGCGAGTACTTCCCCGGAGGCGGCTTCTCCACGCACTTCACCACCGCCGGCGGCATGCCCGTCACCGCGACCCGCCTGAACTTCGTGGCCGGCCAGGGACCGGTCCTCCAGATCTCCGAGGGCTGGACCGTGGAGCTGCCCGACGACGTGCGCGACCAGATCGTCAACCGTACCGACCCGACGTGGCCGACGACCTTCTTCGTCCCGCGTCTGACCGGCCAGGGCGCCTTCACCTCCGTCTACGACTGGATGGCCAACTGGGGTGCCAACCACACGGCCACCGGCTACGGGCACTTCGGCGCCGACCTCATCACCCTGGCCTCGATGCTGCGCATCCCTGTCTACATGCACAACGTCGAGCGTGAGAGGATTCTGCGCCCCAAGGCCTGGGTACCCTTCGGCACCGCCGAGCCCGAGAGCGCCGACTTCCGGGCCTGCGCCACCTTCGGTCCCCTCTACCGCTGACGGAGTGCCGCCATGACGAGCACCGGCGAGCACCACGCCCTTGCCCTCGACCTCGGTTCCAGCTCCGTGCGAGCGGTCCTGGGGACCTACCGGCAGGGGGCCATCAGCACCGAGGAGGTCTTCCGCCTCCACCACCAGGTGGTGGACGACCGCGGCACCCTCACCTGGGATCTCGAGCGCATCATGGATGGTGTTCGTCGGAGCATCGCCATGGCGACGCAGCGCCTGGGGCGGGTCCCCGACTCCATCGGCATCGACACCTGGGGAGTGGACTACGGCCTGTTCGACGCCCACGGAGAGCTGCTGCGCGCCCCGCGCGCCTACCGGGACCGGCGCATGGCCCGCTGGGCCGCGGATTTGGACCGCGCCCTGCCTGCGGAGACGGCTTGGAAGGAGACCGGCATCCTGCCCCAGCAGATCAACACGGTCTACCAGCTCTACGCGGACCTGAGGCAGGAGCCCGACCTCATCGGTCGCGTGGCTCGCTTCCTGCCCCTGCCCGACCTCGTGGCCCATCTGCTCGGGGCTCCTGTGCAGGCGGGGCGGGCGATCGCCTCGACCACCGGGCTCGCCTCGCCCGGGGCGCGCGAGTGGTCGGCTCGCGTGCTCCAGGCCGCCGAGATTCCCGAGGAGTGGATGCCCCCACTCGTCGACGACGCCACGGTGGCCGGGACGACCCCGGAGGGGATCACCATCGTTCGTCCCGGCGGGCACGACACCGCCTGTGCCGTTCACGCGCTCGGTCTGGCCGGCGACGAGGTGCGTCTGTTCATCTCCTCAGGATCCTGGAGCCTCATCGGGGCCGCCGTTCCCAGTCCCGTCCTGGATGAAGCGGCGCTGCGGGCCGGACTGACCAACGAGGTCCGCACCGACGGAGGTATCCGGCTGCTGCGCAACCTCACCGGCTTCTGGCTGCTCCAGGAGTGCCAGCGCTCCTGGAACGAGCCCGATACCGGTGCGCTGGTCGAGGCGGCGGGGGAGTGCCCCTCCCTCGGGGTCGTCATCGACCCCGACGACGAGCTCTTCGCCAGTCCCGGCGACATGCCGGACAAGATCGCTCAGTGGTGCCGCAGTCACTACAAGGTGGCTCCCGAGGGGCCGGCGCAGATGGTCCGGCTCATCCTCGAGTCGCTCGCCTGCGCCCACGCCGCCTACGCCCAGGGGCTGCAGGACGTCGTCGGCGACCAGCTGGATCCGGCGGCACCGATCCACCTGGTGGGAGGCGGGGCTCGCAACAGCCTCCTGCCGGCCATGACGGCGGCGGCCTGCCACCGTCGGGTCATCGTGGGCACGCCGGAGGCCAGTGCCCTGGGCAATATTCTCGCCCAGCTCGAGGCCACCGAGGTCCTCGACCCCAGCGCGCGCGGTGAGGTGCTGCGCCGCAGCGTCGGCTCCGTGGAGGTCGAGGCCTCCGGGACCATCGCCGATCCCGGCGCCTTCGACGCCATGCGGGAACGGCTGGGCAACGCCACCGCCGACTGACCACCTGGTACGTCGAGCGCAACCACACATCGAACTGAACACCCACCACACGAAAGGAGCAACGATGCTCCGCAACATTCCCGCCAACCTGTCACCCGAACTCGTCAAGATCCTGCTCGAGATGGGCCATGGGGATGAGATTCTCCTGGCCGATGCGAACTTCCCCGGGCACCACCTCCACTCCACTACGGTGCGGGCCGACGGCTTGGGGATCCCCGACCTGCTGAGGTCCATCCTCACTCTCATGCCCCTGGACCGCTACAGCAGCTACCAGGTGGCCCTCATGGAGACGGTGGGCGACGACCCTCGGCCTCCGGTGTGGGACGTCTATGAGCAGATCTGGAACGAGGCCGAGAAGGATGCCGGACCGGTGAGCGTCAGGACGATCGAGCGCATGGCCTTCTACGACTACACCCCCAGCGTCTACGCCGTCGTCCTCACCGGGGAGACCGCCCTGTACGGCAACCTCATCCTCAAGAAGGGCGTGCTGTGATGACTGCGATCCGTGAGTCCGTGCCTGAGGAGGCCCCTGTCCGGGAGGCGACGGCCAAGCGGGGCTTCCTGTATCCCGGCATGGTGCTGCCCTTCTGTCTGCTGGTCTCCTGCTTCGCGGCGTGGGGAATGGCTGGAGACATGACCGCACCGCTCGTCAAGGTCTTCCGTTCGGTCTTCTCCATGAACAATGCCCAGTCCTCCTTGGTGCAGTCGGCCTACTACGGAGCCTATTTCTGCCTGGCGATCCCGGCGGCCTTCATCAACAGTCGTCTGGGATACAAGGGAGGGGTCCTCATCGGACTCGGCCTGGCCGCTGCGGGGGGACTTTTGTTCATTCCTGCGTCCCACGTCATGACCTACTCGATGTTCCTGGCCGCGTTATTCACCCTGGCCTCAGGGCTGTCCATTCTGGAGACGAGTGCCAACCCCTTCGTGATGTCGATGGGGCCGGAGCACAATGCCACGCGGCGCCTCAACTTCGCGCAGGCCTTCAACCCTATTGGATCCAACCTTGGGGTGCTGATTGCGACGACACTCATCCTGCCCTACGTCAATCCCGCGACGGCGGAGCAGCGAGCGTCTATGAGTGAGGCCGAGCTGCTGTCCACCCGCTCCTCCGAGCTGCAGGCCGTCATGGGGCCCTTCGTGGCACTCAGCCTGTTCTACATCGCTCTGGCGGTATCGATCGCCTTCGTCAAGGTGACTGAAGCGCCTGTGGCCACCTCGGGGAAAACGGCTTCATCGGGTGGGCGGCTCACGCGACTGCTGGGCAATAAGCGCTACAGCTTCGGGGTTGTCGCCCAGTTCTTCAACATTGCGGCTCAGACTTGCATCTGGACCTTCACCCTTCACTACGTCACAGATGCTCTGGGGGTGTCGGACAAGGTCGCCGGATACTGGTTGCAGGCGAGTCTCATCGTCTTCCTGGTCTTCCGTTTTCTCATGGTGGGGCTCATGGGACGATTCGATGCCCGAAAGCTCATGATCGTCATGTGCCTGTTCGGTGTCGGGCTGTCACTGTTCGCGATGGTGAGTGTCAATATTGCCGGAGCCGTCGCAGTGGCGATGATGTCAGCCAGCATCTCGCTGCTGTTCCCCACCATCTACGGTGAGGCCCTCAAGGGGTTGGGAGAGGACACTAAGTTCGGGGCCGCCGGCCTGGTCATGGCCATTATTGGTGGCGCTACGATGCCTCTGGTTCAAGGGTGGATCATGGACCGCACCTCAGCGTCATTCTCCTATGTGACGGTGGGTGTCTGCCTGAGTATCGTCGCCGCCTACGGGTTCTACACGCTGCGCGTGGACTGCGAGGACACCGCGACGGCCACCGTGTCTGGAACCTGAGCGTTCGGTCTCTGCAGGGTGGTGCCGAAGACAACCGCGCCGTAAGAACCTGCTCATGCGGATGGGGGCTGCCTGGAGCACAGGGAGCCCCCACCCGCACTTATGACGATGTCACCCGGACGACCGACCGGGCGAGGAGTCTCGAATCACCAGCTGTGGGGTCAGGGTGACCTTGCGAGGGGCGCCTCCCTCCATGAGCTCATCGGACAGGCTCAGTGCGGCCCTTCCCAGGGCGTCGAAGTCCTGCGTGACGCTGGACAGGGACGGGGTCGCCCAACGTGCCAGGGGGATGTCATCGAAGCCGACGACGGCGACGTCATCGGGAATCCTCACGCCGGCGGCGAGCAGCTCGTGGCACAGTCCCAGGGCGATGTCATCGTTGGCGGCGAAGACGGCGTCGGGCAGACCGCTGTCGAGCAGGCGCTGAGCAACTCTGGCCCCGGCCTCTCCCGTCCAGGCGTCCGTACCCACCCAGCGACCAGGAACCCCGGCCTGCGCACACACCGACTGGTAGGAGGCCAGGCGCTCCGAGGCGTCCTGCCAGGACAGGTCCCCGGTGACGTGCAGCAGGCGGCTGCGCCCCTGATCCAGAAGATGCTCCGTGGCCAGTCTGGCTCCCCGAGCCTGGTCGATGGAGACGGTGGCCAGCTCGGAGAACTCGTGCTGACCCGAGATGATGGCCACGACCGGACCGCGGTGGCGCTGGGACGAGAGGATGGTCAGGACGTCGGCGCGCTGGGCCAGGACCACGATGGTCGCCACGCGGTGACCGTGCAGGTGGGCCAGTGCCTGTCGCACGGACTCCGGGTCACTTCCCTCGGCGGTGGCCAGGACGAAGGTGTCCCCCCGCTCGCGCACCGCCCTGGCGATCGCGGAGAAGGTGGAGGCCATCCCGTGTGCCAGCCCGGCCGTCAGCAGGATGCCCACGGCCCCGGAGGAGCCCGAGGCCAGTGACCGGGCGGCGAGGTTCGGCTCGTAACCCAGCGCTTGAACAGCCGCCAGAACCTTCTGACGTGTCTCGGGACGGACCGACGGGTGGTTGTTGAGTACGCGGGAGACGGTCTGCGCTGAGACTCCGACGGCCTCGGCCACGTCACTGAGGGTCACGCGTGTGGACACAAGGGAAATATAGCAGCGCCGCCCCAGGATCCCGGGGTGGCGCGTTGGCGTGCTGGCGCGGGTGGTGCGGCGCGCGTCCCGCACCGCGGCGGGCCCAGCCAGTAGCGTGACCGTATGAGCCTGGCCGTCTACCCCGGAAGCTTCGATCCCCTCACCCTGGGGCACGTTGACATCGCCGCCCGCGCGACCACGCTCTTCGACGTCGTCGTCATCGGAATCGCTCACAACGCCGCCAAGGCCAGACGCCACCTGCTCGACGTCCACGAACGCCTCCGCCTGGCCAAGGAGGCCACCTCCCACCTGCCCGGCGTCGAGGTGGACATCGTCCCCGGGCTCCTGGCCGACTACTGCAGCCGGCGCGGCGCCAGCGCCATCATCAAGGGCCTGCGCAGCGGCAGTGACCTGGACGCCGAGCTGCCCATGGCCCTGCTCAACCGCGACCTGGGGGCACCCGAGACGGTCTTCCTGCCCGCGTCCGCCGCCTACGCGCACATCTCCTCCTCCCTCGTCAAGGACGTCGCCGGCTATGGGCGGGACGTCTCCGCCCTCGTCCCGCTCGCTGTGGCCCACGCCCTGGCGGTCCGGCTGACTCAGGCCTCCGGGGCCGCAGCCCACGACGGCGTCGACTCAGGACTCGTCCCGCCCGGGACCCCGCCAAGCCGCTTCGCCGGCGCCGACCACACTCGAGAGGACCTACCGTGACGACCAGCCGCGATGCCGGAGAAGACCTGCTGCGCATCCTCGATGAGCTCGACGAGCTCATCAGCAACGCCCGATCCATGCCGATGAGCGCCTCGGCGATCGTCAACCGGGAGAATGCCCTGCACCTCATCGACAGGGCTCGTGACGCGGTCCCGAGCGCCGTTCGTCGCGCCGAGAAGATCGTCGCCGATGCCGACGCCGTCCTGGCTGAGGGACGGGCCGAGTCCGAACGGCTCGTCCAGTACGCCCAGGAGGAGTCCGAGCGGCTCGTGGCCGGGGAGAACATCGTGCGCATGGCCAATGACCGGGCCGACAGCATCGTGGCCGCGGCGGAGGACAAGGCCGCCTCCCTGCGTCACGGAGCCGATGAGTACTCCGACCGCACCCTGGCCTCCCTGGAGGCCGAGGTCGCCAAGGTTGCCGAGCAGATCCGCGCCGGCCGCGAGGTCCTGGCCGGCCGCCTGGGGGACGGCGCGGGCCAGCCGGTGGAGATCCAGGAGCCCGTGCGCCGTCGCTCGGGCTGGTCCGTGGACCCCTCCGCCCACTGAACCAGAGGCGCCGCAGCCCCACCGGGTACGCTCGCACCAGAAACCTCGTCCATCACCCCGCCCACCAGCCGCCCAGCACCTGGTGCATCACCTGGTGCATCACCTGGGCATCACGCGGACATCATGCCGTTGGGCCCCTCGGTCATCGCTGGATGCGGCGCGGTCAACCCGCTGTGGAGGAACCCCATGTCAGGACTCGTCGTCGATATCGTCGATCTGCCCCGTGCCACCGGCTCGGTCAAGAACCTGCAGATCCGCACCCCCGCTCCCGCCGACCTGGGCACCGAGGTCATCGGCGTGCCCGAGGGCAGCGACCTCGCCCTCGACGTCACCCTGACCTCCATGGACGACGGCGTCCTGGCGCAGGCCGACGCCGACCTGCACGTCCACGGCGAGTGCGTGCGCTGCCTGCGCGACCTCGACGAGGAGCGCACCGTCACTTTCGACGAGCTCTACTACCTGCCCGAGGCGGCCCGGGCCGCCGAGGACGGCGAGGACGTGCTCCTGGTCGGCGAGGACAGCCTCGACCTGGAGCCGGCGCTGCGCGACGCCCTCGTGCCCGCCCTCCCCTTCAGACCCCTGTGCCGCCCCGACTGCGCCGGCCTGTGCCCGGAGTGCGGCCGGAGGGTCGACAACCTGCCCGCCGATCACCGCCACGACCACCCCGACCCGCGTTGGTCCGCCCTGGCCGCTCTTCTGCCCGATCGGGACGGATCCGACGATCCGGCCGACGCCGACGGGGAGGAGCAGGCCTGATGGCCCACTCCTCGCGTAAGAGCGGGCACAGGCAGTCCCGTCGTGTCGCCGCCCCGGCGCGCTCCGACGTCGAGGTCCTCGTTTACCGGTGGGGGCCGCGGATCGACCCCGGGTTGCTCGCCCTGGCGCTGACCCATCGCTCCTTCGCCCACGAGAACGGTGGTCTGCCCACGAACGAGCGCCTGGAGTTCCTGGGCGATTCGGTGCTGGGGATCGTGGTGACCGAGTACCTCTACCGCACCCACCCCGACGTTACCGAGGGGCAGCTGGCCAAGATGCGTGCCGCCACCGTCTCCGAGCCCGCACTGGCCGCCGTCGCCCGGGATCTGGGCTTAGGAGAGTTCATCAGGCTGGGCAAGGGGGAGGCCCTGTCCGGCGGCCGTGACAAGGACTCGATCCTGTCCGACACGGTGGAGGCTCTCATCGGTGCCACCTACCTCACCCAGGGACTCGAGCCGACCCGCGCCGTGGTCGAGCGACTCGTGGCCCGCTTCTTGAGCTCGGCCCGTACGCGTGGCGCGGGCCTGGACTGGAAGACCAGCCTGCAGGAGCTGACCGCGGCCCACGGGCTGGGCGGACCGCGCTACGAGGTCGAGGGGGTCGGACCCGACCACGAGCGCATTTTCACCGCGAGGGCGATCGTCGACGGCGAGGTGCGCGGTCAGGGCACCGGCACCTCGAAGAAGATCGCCGAGCACGAGGCTGCCGAAGCCGCCTACGCCTCCATCCTCGCCAGCCGCGGCGACGGCGGCCTGAACCTGCCCGGGGTCAACGAGGCCCTGCGTGCCGACCTGGCCCTCATGACTGTTTCCGGGACGCGGGGCGGGGCCGCCGACGTCCTGGAGTCCGAGGGCTGAGCGGGCGTGCCGGAGCTGCCGGAAGTCGAGTCCGTGCGCGCCGGACTGGCCCGGTACCTGATCGGCCGCACGATCGAGGCGGTCGAGGTGCTCGACCCGCGCCCCCTGCGCCGCCAGGTGGGGGGACCGGAGGCTTTCGTTCACGCTCTCATCGGACGCACGGTGAGGGCGGCCGTACGCCGGGGCAAGCTTCTGTGGCTGCCCTTGGATGACGACCGTGCGCTGTCCGCCCATCTGGGCATGAGCGGGCAGATCCTTGTACGCGGCGTTCTCGGCACCGCCAGGGGTCGTGCGCCCCCGGCGCCCGGAGCTGGGAGGTGCCCGCTGCGCCGCTACGGCCGGCGGGACCGATGCGATCGGCATGACCGGCGCGACCGATACGGCCGGCATGAGCGCCGCCCGCGCTTCGATCCTCGTGCGCGGGCCGTCCGTCCGACCGCGCCATCTGCGCGTGCGGTTCCGACTGGCGCCCGTCGAGGGGGACGCCCCCGGCGGCGCTGCTGTCGATCTCGTCGACCA
>ERZ772942.302-NODE-302-length-21328-cov-14.791990_pt1 | contig 21328 bp, 14 predicted proteins | sample MGYA00511135_ERZ772942 | MGnify/ENA primary metagenome ERZ772942 (study PRJEB29015, sample SAMEA2738099) | human oral metagenome | biome: human oral; feature: human-associated habitat; material: saliva | place: China | collected 2265 ... | reverse complement strand
TACAGAAGCTTCCAAATCATCTGTACTCCTTGGAGCTTTGGCAGCTGTGACTGGTCTAGGTCTTGTTGCTAAGCGTCGGAAACGTGATAATGAAGATGAAGCATAATGTCTTGTCTTAAAATAACCGTTTTCAAAAATGAATAGGTTAGAAAAACCCCTGAAAATTAAGTTTTCAGGGGTTTTTAAAAATTTCTTTTCTGTATATAAGAGTTAATATATAATAAAATAAATCTATAATAGTACATCATAAATCATAAAATATTTCTAGAAATTAATTTGACTTTCCTAAATAGATTTGTTCATATCTTATTTCGATTTACTATAGAAGAGTACACCGTAACTTATAGAACATTTCTAACAGTGCTTTAGGAGTTGTTTTCTACTATTCTAGATTCAATTTACTATAATCATTGCAAAGGTGAGATTAGTTTCAAACAAATCTAGAGAGTGTTTGAATTGAGTATTAAAAAATAAATACTTTTAATAAATAATATGTTTAATCGTTCATTGATGTTAGAATAAAGACATTCAAGGGCATAGAGCTACTGTCCTTCTTGCATTATTCTATGGTAAATAGGAGCTAAAATGTTTATGTATTGTTTCATGCTAATGTAGCTTGCTATAGATATAAAAAGATATGCAAGTATACAAATATCACAGAAAATCAATATATTAACAAATAGAGTATAATTTTTCAGTTCTAGTTTAATGTTTTGTAACAAAAATTTAATATTTCTAAATATAAATACATAAAATGATTAAGAATTAAATTTATAGACTTTGAAACCGTTTAAAATGTGGGTTGTCATTGATAATTATAAAAAATTACAAATCAGGATTTAGTAATATAAAAATGCTTTTTTTTTTAGGTAAAAATGTTTTGAAACTTATTGAATTAACTGAATCTAAAGTGTATAATATAGATTGGTATTTTATCGAAAAATACACATAAAAACAAAAGGAAAGGAATCTAAAACATGTTTTTTAGACGCCAAGAAGGTGAATATAGGGAGACGGATCGTGTTACCCGTTTCAAGTTGATCAAGTCGGGTAAGCATTGGTTGCGTGCCTCGACGTCTCAATTTGGTCTCTTTAAAGTCTTGCGAGGTGGTGTAGATGCTGCTCAGGTAACAACTGAAGTGATTGAAGAGCAATCGGCAAATACACTGACTGGCTTGGATATCCTGAAAGGGATAGCCGCAGCAGGGACGGTACTTGGAGGAGCAGTTGCAACACAAACAACTGTTTATGCCAACGATGCCCTCGAAAAGACAGTAGAGGCAAATCAAACACTTGCAAATACAGACACAGTAACTTTGGGAACTGTAAAAGATCAGGAAGGGGCACAAGCAGACAGCTTATCAGTTTCTGTTAGCCAAAGTCAATCCTTGTCTGAGGAAGCTTCAAAAAATGCTAGTAAACATCTTTCAGAAAGTGAAAGCCAATCACTAAGTCTTTCTACAAGTGAATCTTTATCAGCTAGCCTATCAGTTTCTGAAACTGCCAGTGTATCAGAATCAGTTTTAACAAGTGATTCTCAATCTCAAGTTGGATCTACCTCTGAGCTTGCATCGTCATCAGTATCAGAAACGGCATCAAATAAAGAACAAATTGTTCGTCAGGAAGATTCAAGCAAGGCTAAAATTGCTGAGGATCGCAAACGTCTATCTGAAATCTCAGCTGATATGGGTAAATTCCTAGCTCAGTCAGCTGGTATACCGGGTACTGATGCAGCAGTTGCTAAGGTAAATACAGCTGTATTAGCTATTGAAGAAGCTCTTAAAAATCCAAATGCTGATTTGACAGATGTTATTAATCAGGCGAAAGTCAATTATGATTGCTGTAAACCGTGCTCACAATGGTGTGCAAAATCCACTGAACGGTAAACAAATGCCGACTGGAGTAGGATTCCGAGCGAGCAACGGTGAATCAGTGCCGACAGGACCAGTAAGTAAAAGTATCTCAGCGTCTGAGTCAACATCATTAAGTGCAAGCACATCAGCATCTGAATCAACGTCAGTAAGTACAAGCGCATCAGCTTCTGATTCAGCTAGCATGTCTGCTTCTGACTCTACATCAACCTCAACTAATAGATTAAATTCTGAATCAACATCAGAATTAATAGGAAATTCAAGTAATCAATTACCGAATACTGGTACAGAAGCTTCTAAATCATCTATTGTTTTGGGTGCTTTGGCAGGTGTAACTGGATTAGGTTTACTTGCTAAACGCCGTCACGATGAAAATGAAGACGAAGCATAATGTATCTGTTTGATTCAATTTGTTGAAAAATAAATCAAAGTAAATCCTGAAAAGTTGCAACTTTTCAGAATTTCTTTTTTTGTATTGTTAGTGAACTGATATAAAAAGTGTTATAATTAGTAATAAGAATTATAAAATTGATTCTGTCAATACTTAATAATAGTACTAGAGTGTTGATTAAGACAACTTTTAAGTGTATTTAGATAGTGGTAATTTTCTTCTGTATTTGCTTATATCAGCTGAAAATGATAAAAGTTAGCTAGTATCTTATACAGTCTTGCTAGCTAGGAAAAAGGATTTTCTTTTTATCAGTAATGAATTTTTCTAAAATAACCCCTGTCTTTTAAAGAGTATCATAGTCATAAATATTATTAAGGCTATATAAAATTGTGAGGCCACTATCTAAATAAATCATATCTAAAAAATAGGATTTAAAGACTTGTTGATAGACTCTTTATAAGATATCATTATTATCTTTATTCTTATTGTTTGATGATGGTTCTTATTTTATATTTCAGACTTTTACTTTTTACATTCTTAATGAAATTGAACGGAGAATATTTGTAATGAATAAGGTAACTTTTGTATTAGCAGGTGATTATGGGTATATTCGATATATTGAAGCAACCTTGAAATCTATTTGTTATCACCATGAAAATTGTAAAGTTTATATTTTGAATCAAGATATTCCACAAGAATGGTTTATTGGAATTCGAAGAAGACTAAAGAGCAGAAATAGTGAATTAGTAGATATTAAATTAACTGGGGATGCTATTTCTAAAGAGTGGAAAATGGCACCTGATGGCGGTCATATAAATTATATGACTTTTGCACGTTACTTTATTCCTCAATTTGTAGAAGAAGAGAAAGTGCTCTACTTAGATTCGGATGTTATTGTAACTGAACCTCTTGATGAATTATTTGAAATAGAGTTGGGAAATCATTTAGTAGCTGCAGCGAAAATTGTATTTGGATTAGAAGACAGATTTAATGCTGGAGTATTATTAATCAATAATAAACTCTGGAAAGAAGAAAATATTCAAAAACAATGTATTGAAATTACAAATAATGAGCATGAAACTCTTCCAGAAGCGGACCAAACCGTATTAAACCGTTTATGTGGCAATCGTTATATTGTTTTAGATGATAGATATAATTTTCAAATCGGATATGATCGTCTTGCAGAACAAAGAAAGCAATACTTCATTTTAGAGAAATCTCTAAATCCTTTACCAGCGATTATTCATTATTTATCGGATGATAAACCATGGAATTTGTTTTCTTTCTCTAGATTAAGAGATGTTTGGTGGAAGTATTCATTAATGGATTGGTCAGAAATCATTGCCCATGAAATTCCGAAAAGACTCAAACCAATTTTAATCATGACGCACAGTCAGGAATTAGAACAAATCGAAATTTTAGTGAAACGATTACCAGAATGTACGTTTAATATTATGGCATTGACATTAATGGGAGATAAGTTAAACAGTCTTCGAAAATATGAAAATGTACGATTGCATCCTGCGCTTTTAGAGTGGAATATTAATCGTTTAATTCGTGAATGTGATGTTTACTTAGATATTAATCATGGATGGAAAAATCAAGAAGTTATTGAAAAAGTAAAGGAATCAGGAAAATTAATTTTATCATTTGAAAACACTGCAAATGAATACTATACAGATAAAATATTTAATCTTTCAGAGATTGAAGAAATGATAGAGTATTTAAAAAATATACAATAATTTTAAAATAATGGTAGGAGTAAAAGGAAGAATGAATGATTTAATAAGTGTCATAGTTCCTGTATATAATACAGAGAAATATTTAAGACAGTGTATTGAAAGTATTTTAAATCAATCTTATAGAAATATTGAGCTTTTATTAATAAATGATGGATCTACGGATTCTTCGGCAGAAATATGTAGGGAATATCTTCATAAAGATAAACGTTGCTATTATTTTGAAAAAGAAAATGGTGGACTATCTGATGCAAGAAATTATGGGATTGAACGAGCGACAGGAGAGTATATAACATTTATAGATTCAGATGATTTTTTAATGGATCTGGCGCTAGAAAAATTACATGCTACTGCTCTGTTAGGAGAAGCTGATTTAGTAGTAGGTGGTTTTTGTTATTTTGACAGTCCAAGTTTTTATCTATTTGATAGAAATGTTTTTGGGGCTCTACCTATTACAATTGTAGAAAAGGAATTTGCGGTTAATCAAATGGATGAGATGTCTGATGCGCCTTTCTTATGTTATTCAATTGCATGTGGGAAATTATATAAGAGTAGTTTGTTTAAAGAGATTCGTTATCCTTTAGGAAAATATGCGGAAGATCAATTTACTACTTGGAAACTATATTTAGCGTCTGAAAAAATAGCAGTTTCTAATCATACCATATATGCTTATAGAAAAAATAGTGAAGGGTTAACTTTAAATTTTAATTTAAGTCATTTGGATTATATAGATGCTTTAGAAGAGAGAATAGAGGAAACAAAAGATATTGAAGGAATTGATATAGAAAAAACCTATAAAATGTATGAATATGTATTGAATAGGAGAGTTGGGGAGCTTGAATATTATGGTTATGAAAAAGAAAAAGTCATTCTTCAAAATAAAATAGACGAATTGAAAAAGAATCATATTATTTAGAGACTTGTTCAACTGTTGATGGGAGAGGTTAATTGTTAGTTAAAAGAGGAATAAAATGGAAATGATAAGTGAAGAAGACTTTTTAATCAGTATTGTGATACCTGTTTACAATGCAGAAAAATATTTAGAGCAATGTTTAAATAGTATACAAAATCAGACATATAAAAATTTTGAAGTCATTCTTGTTAATGATGGTTCAATGGATCATTCTGAATCTATTTGTATGGATTTCGTAAAAGTTGATACTAGATTTAAGTACTTTACAAAGGTAAATGGAGGTGCTTCTTCTGCAAGAAATTTTGGCTTGGATAATGTTACAGGAGATTATATTACATTTATAGATGCCGATGATTGGGTGGATGAAAATCATTTAGAAGTGTTAATGAATAATATCAAAGAAAATAATTCCGATATGGCGGTTTCTTCCATTAAGAAGTTTGATAATGTAAGTAACTTTAAATTTAGAGTATATTCAAATCAAGAGAAATATTTGTTAAATTATAATAAATTGAATCGGGAAGAGTTTTTAGTTATTCTTCCAAAATTAATCTATGCTAGTAATAGTTATAAAATTTCAGTTTGTAAATTATTTAAAAAAGAGTTAGCCTATGAAACTCGGTTTGATAATTCTTTAATATATGGGGAAGATACAGAATTTTTCTTTAATTTATATTGTAATATGGATTCAATTTCTTATGTTGATGAAGTTACGTATATCTATCGCTTACATGATGAGAGCTCTTCTAGTAAATTTGGGCAATTGCATATGGAACAGGAATTAGCCATTTATAAAAAAATGTATGAGAGAATAGAAAAATTGGGACTTCCTACTATTCATTATGTGAACACATTGAGAAATCTATTAGATTATCGAAAAGATTATTTAGATAATAGAGATTTATATAATGAATATGTTGAGTTTCTAGAAAAGATTGAAAAAAAGATTACTTATCCTAAAGAATTAATCTCTATCATTGTTCCAATCTATAATGTATACCCATATTTGCAATTATGTTTAGAAAGTATCGAAAAACAGACCTATTCACACTTTGAAGTATTATTAATCAATGATGGTTCTAGAGATAATTCAAAAGATATGTGTTTAGAATTTGTCGAAAGAGATAAAAGATTTAAGTATTTTGAGCAGAAAAACGCTGGACTGTCAGCAGCTAGAAACACTGGGATTTTAAATGCAAGAGGTGAATTTATTACCTTTATAGACGGAGCTGATTTTATTGAATCTAATTATCTTGAAGAATTATATTACACTTCCTTGAAAAATGATTCTGAAATTGTTGTTGGAAGTTATAAACGATTCAATGAAGAAGATAATAACTATTACATCCATGTATTTGATTATAGGGAAGAGCATTATAAATATAGAGAATTAATCGAAAATATAGCCCAAATTGAAAGAAGAGGGATTGAATTTGAAACAAGTTGGGGGACGCTATTCCATAGAAGGTTATTTGAAAATGTGTGGTTTCCTGTAGGTAAAAATATAGAGGATACACGCACAAATTATAAATTATATATGGAATCTTGTAAGACAAGTTACATTCATAAAGATTTGTATATTTATAGAATCAGAAAAGGAAGTTTAATCAATTCTATTACGGAAAGTTTATTAACAGATGTTTTAGAGGCATTGCTGGAGAGAATAGCAGTTTTAAGTTTGTCTGGCATAGACATTACAGAAGAAAAAGAAATGTTGAAAATACGCCTTAATACTCGTTCTCAACAAGCTTTAGATGCTGGATTAGAAAATACAGAAATTTATAGAAGGTATAAAGAGATTGAATCTTATTTAAATAGATAATTTATGTAAATAAACATTAAAGGATAAATATAAGGAGGAACTTTGGAAAAAATAGTTTTAATAGTACCGATTTACAATGTTGAAAACTACCTAAGACAATGTTTAGATAGTATAAAAAAACAAACATATAAAAACTTTATTTGTATTATGATAAATGATGGTTCTACAGACACTTCTAAAATAATTGCTGAGCAATATTTATCGGATAGTAGATTTATTTTAATAAATCAAGAAAATAAAGGTTTAAGTGGAGCAAGAAATACTGGTATCGAGTACTTTTTTAAATATATTGATAAAGAATATATCTGTAATTATGTTACTTTTATTGATAGTGATGATGTAGTTTCATTAGATTACCTAGAATATTTAGTTAGTAATATTGAAGATGGAGTAGATATTATTGAAGCTAACATATGTTTTTTTGATGAAAATGATATACCATACTTTTCTTCTACTAGTAATAATACATTTGTTTTAGAAACAGTAGAAGAGAAGTTAATGAATCAATTAAAGGATAATATTAGAACGTCGATTTTCCCTAAATTAATAAATAAAAAATTATTAACTTTGAATTTTTTCCCTGAAGGAAAAATTTTTGAAGATATAGCTGTAATGGGAACTTTGATTAATAATTCAAATAGATGGAAAAAATTACCAAAAATTATATATGGTTATAGAGTTAGAAAAGGATCAATAATAAATACAAAATTTTCAAATAAAAAATTAGACATTTTTGAAATACTAGAAATTTACAGAAATAATTTTATGGCTTGTTCGATAGAAGCAAAAATCTTAGTGGAAGAAGTTAGTATATTGCACCTAACTTATCACCTCAGAGATTTTGTTCCTAAAATGCATAAATCAGCAAAGTTATATGCTAACAGTATTATAGAATCAAGAAAAAGAATTGAATCATATAAGAGTGACTTTCCAAAAGCATTAATTAGTGTCATTGTTCCAATAGATAATGTAGCATCAAGTTTAGAATTGTGTTTAAAAAGTATTGAAAATCAATCATATCCACATTTTGAAGTTATTCTTATTAATGACGGTTCTACAGATAGTTCCAAGGAGATATGTGAAGAATTTGTATTTAGAGATAAGAGATTCAAATATATTGAATTAAAAGATGCTGGATTTTCAAATGTAAGAAATATAGGAATATTAAACTCAAGTGGAGAATATATAACATTTATAAATGGTAAGGATTTTGTTGAATATAATTATCTTAAAGAATTATACGATAATTCTGTTAAATATAATTCGGAAATTGTAATAGGTAGTTACAATAAATTTAATGAGGTTGATAATAATTACTACTTTCATGCTGGCCCATATAGAGAAGAACAATATTTAGATCATGATATTATTGATAATACATCTAAACTAATAAAATACAGAGAAAACGTTGAATCAAACTGTGGGATATTATTTCATAAGAAATTATTCAACAATGTTCTGTTCCCTCTGAACAAAAGGTTTGATGATGTAAGTATCAACTATAAGTTATTTTTAGAATCTAGAAAAATTACGTATATCAATAAAGAGTTGTACACATATAGAATTAGAAAGGAAAGTATTACTCATAATATTAATGAAAAAATATTAACAGATATTTTAGATGAATTATTAGAAAAAATTGCTATTCTAAGCATAGTCGGAATTAATATTAGTGAAGTAAAAGAAAGTTTCCATAATCGAATTAAAGAACTTATTGAACAAGCAACTGATATCGGGTTAGAAAATACAGAAATTTATAGAAGGTATAAAGAAATACTATATTCTTTAGATAAGTAAATGATTGTTCAGAAGTATTATGTATATTTAAAAACGTTGTGCTAAGGAGAGATGTTCTTGATGAATGACAAGGAATTGGTAAGTGAAGACGGAAAAATGTTTAAACCGAATGATAAAGATTCTCTAATAAGTATTGTAATCCCTATTTATAATGCAGAAAAATACTTAGAAGAGTGTCTAAATAGCATAAAAAATCAAACTTATAAGAATATTGAAGTAATTATGGTCAATGATGGTTCAAAAGATGATTCTGAAACGATTTGTAAGAGATTTTCAGAATATGATGCTAGATTTAGATACTTTACAAAAGCAAATGGAGGGGTTTCATCTGCGAGAAATTTAGGGTTAGATAATGTAAAAGGAGACTATATTACATTCATTGATGCGGATGATTGGATCGACGAAAAGCATTTAGAATTATTGATAACTACTGTTAAAAAAAATCATTCTGATATAGTTATTTCTTCCTATAAGCAATTCAATAACATAGATGTATTTTATTTAAGAGCATATACTATACAAGAGAAATACTTGTTGAATTTTGAAAGAATGAATAGAGATGATTTTCTTACTATCTTCCCAAAACTAATGAGTACCAATGTATGTTTTAATAATGCTGTAGCTAAATTATTCAGAAAAGAACTAGTGAATGATTTGCGATTTGACACTTCAATAAAATATGGAGAAGATTTAGATTTTTATTTTAGGTTATATCTGAATGTGGATAGTATTTCATATGTTGATGAACCAACATATGTTTATAGAATGCATGGAGATAGTACAACAAGTAACTTTAATCAAGAACATGCAGAGCAAGAATTGAGCATTTTTAAACAAATGTATGAGAAAATTCAAGAAATAGGGTTACCTAGCATTCATTATTTTAATAAACTAAAAAAATTATTAGAATTGAGAATGGATTTTTTAGAAAATAAAGTTTTGTTAAATGAATATTTAGACTTTTTAAAAAATAGTGAGGGAACTGTAACGTATCCTAATACACTAATTAGCGTTGTCATTCCGATTTATAATGTATCTCCCTATCTAAGATTATGTTTAGAAAGTATTGAAAATCAAACCTATCCGCATTTTGAAGTTTTACTAGTGAATGATGGTTCAAGAGACGATTCAAAAGATATCTGTCTAGAATTTGCAGAAAGAGATAACAGATTTAAGTATATAGAGCAACAGAACTCTGGTCTTTCAGCAGCTAGAAATACAGGAATCCTAAATTCAAATGGAGAATTTATGACCTTTATAGAAGGTGATGATTTTGTTGACCCTAATTATCTAGAAGAATTATATCATGCTGCATTAAAAAATGATTCAGAAATAGTGATAGGAAGCTATAAAGAATTTAATGAAGATGATAATAACTATTATATTCATGTATTCGACTATAAAGAAGAGCATTTTAACCAAAATGAATTGATTACAAAAAGAGGAACAGAATTTGAAACTAGTTGGGGGATTTTGTTCCATAAACGACTATTTGAAACTATACGATTTCCTGTTGGTAAAAGCATAGGCGATTGTTTTACGAATTATAAATTATTTATAGAGTCATGTAAGGCTAGCTATATTCATAAAGATTTTTATATACATCGCATTAGAAAAGAAAGTTTAAGCACTCAACTTACAGAGAAATATTTTACAGATGTATTTGAAGCACTTTTGGAAAGAGTAGCTACTCTGGCCTTATTAGGAATGGATATTTCCGAAGAGAAAAGCAACTTAATCGATCGACTTCAACTTCAATATAAACAAATGCAGGAAGCAGGGCTACAAGAGACAGAAATTTTTAGACGTTATAAGGAATTTTTCTGTTTATTGGATTCGTAGTTCTTCTTGTATCTGATAAAAGAGTGGATGGTTTTTAGTAAATGAAATAGATATGTCGAAATTTACTAATTAGATAAAAACATAAGTGGAGAAATAGATGATCTATCTAACAAATCGATTTAATAATGATGAACAAGATTTTATAGATGATGTTATCTCCTCGGGAGTAGACGTCCGTGTAGCAATAAAAGAAGAATTGGATACCTATTCAGACTGTAGTTGTTTTTTACCAATGATACTTGTGAATCAAACGTCATCTACTTTAGATACGAAGCCTCCCCTGTTTGCCTTAAAAGTAGTTGTTCCTAAATTTTGGGAAATTCATATGGACTATAATGAGGGAACCATATGGGATAAGGATGTTAAGAGAGGGGTTATTCACTATTTAGACAAGACATTTCGGACGGTTAGAATGGTAGAATGGCTGGATGAAGAGGGGAGAGCATTAAGTAGGGATTATTATCAGGAGAATGGCTGGAGATATAAAGAAGATATACTAGATCAGGAAGGAAAAACTATTTTCATCCAATACTACAGTCCTGAAGATGTCTTGTTAATGATAGAAGACACTGAGAATCATCTTTTTACAGTATTTGAGAATGATGTAACTCGGATTTACAATGAGGAGCAACTTTGGCAAATTGTCTGTCTCGAATGAATGCCGATAGAGATGTAGTTGTTATTGGAGATCAATCGATTGCTCAATATTTACAAAAAGAAAATACGATTGCCTGCTATCTTGGGCAGGGAATCTTATCTGAAAAAGAGATTCAGGATTGGTTAATGTATGTAGATTACTTATATATTTACCATTATTCTGTGTTTCAATCTTTGCCTTATAATGAGAAGGTATATCATCTTAGTCCTCTATATCCATTCAAAAATACTAGGAATGGTCATCGGGCCTTAATTGTCACTCATACACAAGAAGTTGAAAAAATTGAAGCCTTAGTGGAACAGTTACCAATGCTTGAGTTCCATATCGCAGCTATAACTGCTATGGGTGGTAGATTAACTAATTTAAGTGAAAAAGAAAATGTGTTTTTATATCCAGGAATTATAGAATCTCAATATCGAGCCTTATTGGAAACATGCACGATTTATTTCGATATCAACCATAATATCGAAATACTGAATTCTGTAGAAGAGTCTTTGGAAAATGGATTACTTCTATTTGGCTTTGAGGAAACATGCCATCGAAAAGATTTTATTTGTTCAGAGCATCTATACCTTAGTGATGACATTAGTTGTATGATTGAGGATTTGAAAAAAATCATCTTTTCAGAAGTAGAATATGACTTGGCAATACAAAGACAATTGCAGTTTATTCATGCTTCTAGTAAAGACTACTATCAAAAAGTCTTTCAGAGGGAGGACGCTTAATGAGTATCTATATATTTGATTTATTGGTCGGATATGAGGCAAATGGAGTTGATAATTCTCAGGCTCATCGTGCGAGAGTATTTTCGAAAATGAATCTTGATTACTATTATATCTTTTCAGTGATTCCTTCTCGCTATGATTTTTCTTATTTTCGAAACCTTGGGCTACCAAAAGAGAGGATGCTGATTGCTCCCTTCTTTCTTGTAGGAGAAAAAAGTGTTGAATCAACTATTTCAGTTGAGGAGATGATTCTGAGATTGTCTTTAGAACATAGTGATTGTATTGAATGCAATTCTCAAAGAATTGTCTTTCAATTAACTGCAGAACATAAAATCATTCTTTGGTTTGAAGAAGATAGGGTCTTTCAAGTAGAACATTTATACTTAGATAAACTGTATCAGAGAGATTACTATACCTCTTATTTAATTTGTCGAGAGTATCTACAAAAGGATGGCTTCAATTGGAATCATAGGCTTTTCTATAATTCAACAGGGGGGCTTGTTTATGAAGGATTTCAAATTTCAGGGAAAATCAGATATCGTTTTGGTTCGGATTGGATAGGTGGAGAACATGCTTTAATGGAGTATTTTATAAAATCTTTATCCTTGTCTAAGAAAGATACCGTAATAATGGATAGAATAAGCGGATTTCCATTTTCTCAAGCACTCTTAAAATATGCAAGTGGTGTAAAAAAAGGTGTAGTCCTGCATTCTATACATCAATTTCGATACGGTGATATGAACTATGAATATTTTTATTTGTTCAAATATGCTACTGAATTTGACTTTATAATTGTTTCAACAGAATTGCAAAAAATAGAGCTGGGGAAGTATTTACTTGACTTGAATCTTTCATCTTGCCCAATAGTGGTTATACCTGCTGCAAGTATTGAAGAATTAAATGCCGAAAACAAGGAAAGAGTTCCTTTTTCTGCAATGCTTGCTGCACGATTAGATCCACGAAAGCAGATTGATTTAGCTATATTAGCCGCTATCAAAGCAAAGGCTAAACTACCTCATTTCCATTTGAATATATATGGGAAAGGTTCGCAGTATGATAAATTGAATCAGATAATTCTTGAAAATAATGCCCAAGACTATATCAAGCTATGCGGTTATCAAAATTTAACGGAAGAATTTAAAAAATATCAACTTTATCTATCGACTGCTTCATGGGAAACGTTGGGGATAACTCTACTTGAAGCAGTTGCAAATGGTTTAGGTATTGTAGGACTAGATGCACCCTATGGGGGTCCCACATTTATCGAAAATACTAAAAATGGATATTTAATAGCAGAAAACGAAAGCAAATCGAGAGATGAATTAATTGAAAAGATATCATATGGAATCATTAACTACTTTAAATTGGATCAAGATAAAGTTGTTCAGAATTCATATGCTATTGCGAGCAATTATTTAGATGAAGCGATTATTGAAAAGTGGTATAAACTGCTTGTTGCTAAAGAAGAGTCATAAAAAATATCAAACAGTAGGACGTGAGAATCGGCATTTTGTAGTTTGAATAAGGCTAGTTCTAAATTTTTTCAGTTACTATTGAAAGAATGAACTTTTTTGTGGATGTGAAAAAATAAATAGTTAAATTAGACTAAAAAGCTATTATTTATAACTTTAGTATATAAGTTTTGCAGTTTATTTTATATTTATTCCTTTTATTTGAAGGATAAAAGAGAGCTTTGTTGGACATTTTGAGAAAATCTATTTATAATTAGAAATAGAGAATTTGTAATTCAATCGACGACGCGTTTAAAATATATTAGCTACTTTTCCAATTTATTAATTAAAATGAGAGGAAGTTTTATGAAAAAATATGTTTCATCAATAGTTGTAAGAAAAGGCTTTGTTACACTGCTTTTGATGTTTATCTATGTTTTAGGTAGTAGGTTGACACTTCCTTTTGTTGACTTAAATAATAGGAATTTTTTAGGTGGTGCTACAGCCTATTTATCATTTTCAGCTGCAATGGTAGGTGGAAATCTAAGGAGTTTGTCTTTGTTTTCAATAGGCTTATCCCCGTGGATGTCTTCTATGATTTTGTGGCAGATGATTTCTCTTTCTAAAAAAATTGGTCTCTCCTCAATGCCTGAAGAGGTTCAAAATAGACGACAGATGTATTTAACTTTATTTATAGCTTTGATTCAAGCTTTGGCTGTTTCATTAAATTTACCCATTCAATCTAATTTATCTAATCTTCTGATATTAGTTATGAATACTAGCCTTTTAATAGCAGGAGCCTTTTTCTTAGTATGGTTATCAAATATGAATGTTAGCATTGGGATTGGAGGTCAGACGATTATTTTATTGGTTGGGATGGTTTTAAATATTCCTCAAGATTTGATTGATACTTTCCAAACAGTACCCGTTTCTATCTTTGTATTGATATCTTTAATGCTGATGGGAATTTTATTTGTTTATCTACTTGCTGTTACTTATAGAGCTCGTTATCGTATTGCAATACATAAAATTGGTTTACACAATCGTTTTAAAAAGTACTCCTATTTTGATGTGATTCTGAATCCAGCTGGAGGGATGCCTTTTATGTATGTAACAACTTTTTTAGGCCTGCCAACTTATATTCTTTTATTGTTGCAGAAAATGTTTCCATCGAATGCTAGCTTCTTTGAATTGTCTTCTCAGTTTACAATTGGGAAACCGCTTTGGATCTATACTTATATACTCATTCTATTTTTATTTAGTATAGCTTTTGCCTTTATTAACATAAGTGGAGAAGAAATTTCAGATCGTATGAAAAAAACAGGAGAGTACATCTATGGAGTTTACCCTGGTGAGGAAACTCGACGATTTATTAATAGATTAGTCTTTCAATTTTCTTTGATAGGTGCTTTTTTTAATGTTATTATGGCTGGGGGACCGATGCTTTTTGTTCTATTTGATGAAAAGTTACTGAGGATTGCGATGATTCCTGGCTTATTTATGATGTTTGGTGGTATGATTTTTACGGTCAGAGATGAGATTAAGGCTCTGAGATTAAATGAAACCTATCAACCATTGATTTAGGAGGTTATCATGTATTATTTTATTCCAGCTTGGTATGGTTCAGAACGTCGATGGCATGCAGATATAATCCCTTGGTATTATTCTCAGTTTCGCTTTGAATTTGATGATACCTTTAATCAAATTCGTCTTTTTCAAAAACAAGGGGTAGAGGCAAAGTTATTAATATTATCTTATCAGCCTCATTTGCGTTATTTTTTACATCGACAGGGTGTTTTGGAGACAGAAGTCTATTCTGTTTTTGATGATTTGCAAAACTTTCATGATTTGCATACCCAAGTACTGAATATTAGAGATATAGAGTGGGATAGTGATTGTCAATTTCTTTATACTCCTTTTACAATCATTGTTCAAAAAAATGGGATAAAATATGCTCAAGTGGAACATGGCATTGAGGGTTTTATTAGCAAAATAAACTATTTTGAACCTACTGGGCAGATCAGCCATTGTTATGTCATGGATGATAGAGGCTACGTATCTAGTGTTATTTATTTTGAGCAAGGAAAAGAGAAATATCAAGATTACCTCGATTCTAAAGGTATTTGGCAATTTAGGGAATATTTGCAAGAAGAAGGAAGAATAGAAATCAATCCTATTTTTGGCTATCGCTTTAAACTGTCTGAATATCAAAATATGGAATATCTAGTGGCAGAATATTTTGAGAACTATCTGGATAAGCAATTAAGAAATAAAGATACTTTTATTATATCTTCCCATCCTCACCATGACCAATTTGTACTAGACCGTTTACCTAGTGGTAATCCAAAAATTTTAAGTCTCTTTATTAATCGTAATCCTAAGGATAGCTTTAAAGATTTACATGTATCCATGAATCTAGTAGATTTAGTCTTGGTCGATCGTATGGACAGTTTGCAATTGTTGAGGGAGATGTATCCTGAACATTTGAATAAATGTCATCATCTTACCTCTTTTGATACGCGTCTACGACTTGGACGCAGTCAGACTAGAAAAGAATCAATTATTTACTATCAATTAGACTTTTCTGAAGGCATTGATAGACAAGCATTAGTGCAGGTCTTGTCATTTATTTCTGAAACTAAACATACAGAAGTCATTTTTGGGGCTTTCTCTGCCAGTCAGGAACAAATGAAAGAAGTGGAAAATCTTGTTCATGAAATCATCCAAGAGCAAATTCGTATTGATACATTAGAAAAAGGAATAAACTACGGAGATGCGGAAAATCCATTAGAGGAAAATCAGAAACAAGAATTGCGCTTTCAGTTTGTCAATTTGAATGATGAGTTGGAGTTGATTAAGACATTAGAGTTTGTGCGCTTGATTGTCGATTTCAATCAACAACCTCACCTTTATACTCAAATAGCGGGTATTAGTGCGGGAATCCCTCAGATTAATCTGGTTAAAACCGCCTACGTGGAACATTTGAAAAATGGCTATTTGATATCTAATATAGCAGAGTTTTCAATAGCTGCACATTATTACACAGATAGGTTAAAAGAATGGAACCAGGCCTTAATTTACTCTATTGATAAAATCAAGGAACATACGGGGCAACGTTTCTTAGATAAACTGCATCATTGGATTAAGGAGGTTACAGATGTCAAAGGACTATAAAATCCTACAAATAGGGATTGATAATTGGGCGCATCATTACACAATTCCTGAAAATATGGATTGGTATTATTTCTCACCAAACTCATCTAAAGCTCTTCGTAAAATGATGGAACTAGATCAGGTAACTAGCTTTCATGCTATCCTAATAGAAGATGGTCAATATTTAGGAAATCTATTGCCCTTTATCTATCATATTGAACCTCATACACTTTTCTACAATCAAGATTTTAGAACACAAGATTCAGCCATTCTTGATTTGATAAAACAGAGATGTGCTCAGGCTGTTGATTTCTCAGATCCACAGCAATTAATTAATGATTTGAGTAAATCTCTTTTTGGCGGTGGGTATGGTGATAAATTAAGCCCCTATACTATTAAGATTCATTCAAGTTCCTCCATCCAAGTTTCTTATCAAGGATTTGAATATGTGACTTTAGAAGGAAACTTTGGAAATGAGTTCCAACAGGTGGCCTACTGGTCTTATAATATTGTAGTTAACAGAAGTCTACCTATAGAATTATGGTTGGAGTATGAAAGAAGTGAGCATGTAGATTTTCGATTTAGGATTCAGAAAATAGTCAGTGGATCTATTTTGGATATAGCTGAAGATTCAGTTTATACAGAGAAAGACTTAGAAAAGACTATTGTCATAGAGCAAGATTATGATGCCTATTTATCTATTTCCGTTGAAGCTCGAGGGAATGGAAGATTACAGTTAGGGAGTCTCCATCAACGCTGGAGTCGTAAACAGTTTGGGAAGTTTGTATTAGGAGGAAATACTCTACATGATGATAGGCGTGATGAAATTAACTACTTTTTCCATCCAGGTGATTTTAAACCGCCTTTGGCTGTTTATTTTGCTGGTTTTCGTCCAGCGGAAGGTTTTGAAGGTTACTTCATGATGAAAAATCTAGGATGTCCCTTTATCTTATTCTCTGATCCACGTTTAGAGGGTGGAGCTTTTTATCTTGGTAGTGAGGAGTTAGAGAGTAAGATTAAAGCCACTATTCAGTATTATTTGGATTATTTAGGTTTAACCTCTAAGGATTTAATTTTATCAGGGCTTTCCATGGGAACTTTTCCAGCCCTATACTATGGAGCAAGCTTCGAACCGCAAGCAATCCTTGTCGGTAAACCTCTTACCAATATTGGAACGATAGCTAATCGTGGTCGACTAGAAGCTCCAGGGATTTTTAACACTGCCTATGATATACTGAGACATCAAGCTGGAGGGAATAGTCCCCAGCATATGTTAGAATTAAATCGACGTTTTTGGAAGGTTTTTAAACAAGCTGATTTCTCCAAGACGACTTTTGGCTTATCCTATATGAAGGATGAGGACATGGATCCTCAGGCATATGAACAACTAGTGACTTATTTATGTAATACAGGTGCGAAAATTCTTTCTAAAGGAACAGCAGGACGACACAATGATGACACGGACACAAATGTTGCCTGGGTCTTACATTTTTATCGCATGGTTCTACAGGCTGATTTTGGAAGAGGTGAGCTATGATTATCAAGCAAAGAGAAAATATTGCTTGGGGAGAGGTCCATGGAAGCTTTATGTATGGAACTAGAGTACAGTATTATTCAGATTGGCATATTCGTTTCTCCAATCCTTTAATGACATCTGGGGAAGTGATTAAGAGTTGGACTTCAAGTGTGAATTATCAAGCAGCTCGTACTCAGCCTAGTCTTCCCTTGTTAAAAAGAAATCACAATTACCAATTAACTCTCGAGATGGATTGCCAACCTGAGAAGGGAGTTTATACTAAGGTCACGTTTTTTGATCGGTATAATGAGATTTTAGAAGAGAAGGTAGAAAAAGTGAAAACATTTGACTTTACGTATCCCGATAATGCTTATACGTATCAAGTCTCTCTTCTAAGTGCTGGATTTGAATCGCTAGATTTTTATTCATTTTCTATTAAGGAGATTACTTGTGTTTAATGGTTTTTATCAAAATTTCCAACTTAGAAAAGTTAAAAAGATTTTAAGAAAGATTAATGCCCTTAAAGGGAAGATGGAGTCTCTATCAGACCAAGAACTAGCGGCAAAGACAGTGGAGTTTCGTCAACGTCTTGCTAAAGGAGAAACGGTAGATGATCTTTTAGTAGAAGCTTTTGCGGTTGTTCGTGAAGCAGACAGGCGTGTACTGGGAATGTTCCCCTATGATGTACAGGTCATGGGAGGGGTTGTTATTCATCAGGGAAATGTTGCTGAGATGAATACTGGTGAGGGGAAGACCTTGACAGCTACTATGCCTGTCTATCTCAATGCCCTTACAGGAAAAGGTACGATGCTGGTTACAACGAATGAGTATCTGGCTAAGCGTGATGCTGAAGAAATGGGACAAGTTTATCGTTTTCTTGGTTTAACAATTGGAGTACCATTTACAGACAATCCCCAAGAAGAAATGACACCAGAAGTGAAAAAAAGAATTTATGCGTCCGATATTATTTATACGACTAATGGTTCTTTAGGATTTGATTATCTGAATGATAATCTTGCTTCCAATGAAAAGGGAAAATTTTTACGTTCCTTTGATTATGTCATTATTGACGAGGTTGATGATATCTTATTAGATAGCGCCCAGACCCCTCTTATCATTGCAGGAGCTCCTCGAGTTCAATCCAATCATTATGGTATTATTGATACTCTGGTGACAACTCTTGTTGAAGGAGAAGATTATATCTTTAAAGAGGAGAAAGATGAGGTTTGGTTGACCACCAAGGGAGCAAAGGCTGCCGAAAGTTTTTTAGGAATTGATCATTTTTATAAGGAAGAGCATGCGGTTTTTGCTCGGCATTTGGTCTATGCAATTCGGGCTCATAAACTCTATACAAAAGATAAGGATTATATCATCCGTGGTAATGAGATGGTACTGGTGGATAAGGGGACAGGGCGTCTAATGGAGATGACAAAACTGCAGGGGGGCCTCCATCAGGCTATTGAAGCAAAGGAGCATGTCAAACTTTCTCCTGAAACACGTGCTATGGCTTCTATTACTTATCAAAGCCTTTTCAAGATGTTTAAGAAGGTATCTGGAATGACGGGTACAGGTAAAGTTGCTGAAAAAGAGCTTTTGGAAACTTATAATATGTCGGTAGTACGCATCCCAACCAATCGTCCTAGACAACGGATTGACTATCCAGATAATTTATATGTAACTTTACCTGAAAAAGTGTATGCTTCTTTGGAGTGTATTAAAGAATACCATGCTAAGGGAAATCCCTTACTCGTTTTTGTAGGCTCAGTTGAAATGTCTCATCTTTATTCATCACTCTTGCTCCGTGAGGGAATAGCTCACAATGTTTTAAATGCTAATAATGCTGCACGTGAGGCCCAAATCATCTCAGAATCAGGTCAGATGGGGGCTGTAACAGTAGCAACTTCAATGGCAGGACGCGGTACGGATATTAAACTCGGTGAGGGAGTTGCAGAGCTTGGTGGCTTGATAGTGATTGGAACGGAGCGGATGGAAAGTCAACGAATTGACTTACAAATCCGTGGTCGTTCTGGTCGTCAGGGAGATCCTGGGATGAGTAAGTTTTTTGTATCCTTGGAGGACGATGTTATTAAGAAATTTGGTCCTTCTTGGGTGCATAAAAAGTACAAAGATTACCAAGTTAAAGATATGACACAACCAGAGGTTCTTAAGGGCCGTAAGTATCGGAAATTAGTTGAAAGAGCTCAGCATGCCAGTGATAGTGCTGGACGTTCGGCACGTCGTCAGACTCTAGAATATGCTGAAAGTATGAATATTCAACGGGATATGATTTACAAGGAGCGTAATCGTCTAATAGATGGTTCTCGCGACTTAGAAGATGTTGTTGATGAAATCATTGCTAGTTATATAGACCAAGTGACTGTTTCAAATTATGAAAGCCGAGAGTTGCTCTTCCACTTTGTTGTAACTAATATTAGTTTTCATATTAAAAATATTCCAGACTATATAGATGTTACTAACAAAACTGCAGTTCGTAGGTTTATAAAGCAGGTGATTGATAGAGAACTTTCTGAAAAGAAAGAATTGCTAGAACAACATGGTCTGTATGAACAGTTTTTACGACTTTCTATGCTCAAGGCTATTGATGACAACTGGGTGGAGCAAGTAGACTATCTCCAACAGTTAACTATGGCTATCGGTGGTCAGTCTGCTAGTCAGAAAAATCCAATCGTAGAGTATTATCAAGAAGCCTATGCAGGCTTTGAAACGATGAAAGAGCAAATTCGTGCTGATATGGTACGGAATCTCCTGATGGGGCTGGTTGAGGTCACTCCAAAAGGTGAAATCGTGACTCATTTCCCATAAGAGGAGAAAATATGACAATTTACAATATAAATTTAGGAATTGGATGGGCTAGTAGTGGTGTTGAATATGCCCAAGCCTACCGTGCTGGTGTTTTTCGGAAATTAAATCTGTCCTCTAAGTTTATCTTTACAGATATGATTTTAGCCGATAACATTCAGCACTTAACAGCCAATATTGGTTTTGATGATGAACAAGTGATCTGGCTTTATAACCACTTTACAGACATTAAGATTGCACCGACTAGCGTGACAGTGGATGATGTTTTGGCTTATTTCGGTGGTGAAGAAAGTCACAGAGAAAAAAATGGCAAGGTTTTGCGTGTTTTCTTTTCTGATCAAGATAAGTTTGTCACCTGTTATTTGGTGGATGAGAACAAGGACTTGATTCAACATGCCGAGTATGTCTTTAAAGGAAAATTGATTCGTAAGGATTACTTTTCTTACACTCGTTATTGTAGCGAATACTTTGCTCCCAAGGACAATGTTGCAGTCCTATACCAACGAACTTTTTACAATGAAGACGGGACTCCGGCCTATGATATCTTGATGAATCAAGGGAAGGAAGAAGTTTATCGTTTCAAGGATAAGATTTTCTATGGAAAGCAAGCCTTTATGCGTGCCTTTATGA
>ERZ772942.296-NODE-296-length-21642-cov-6.653310_pt1 | contig 21642 bp, 10 predicted proteins | sample MGYA00511135_ERZ772942 | MGnify/ENA primary metagenome ERZ772942 (study PRJEB29015, sample SAMEA2738099) | human oral metagenome | biome: human oral; feature: human-associated habitat; material: saliva | place: China | collected 2265 ... | reverse complement strand
TCACATTATGAACATTTAAGGGTCTAAAAAAATGACAAAGACGATGATGGGGATAAATAGGTTTGAAATTAGCGTCAAAGCCCTTGAAGTGTGAATAAATCTAATCAAATAAGCGCAAAATACCTACATGTGAGTATTGAACACGTATGATGAAGACCGTAACTTTGCACTCGCAAAACACAGGGAGACCTGTATTCCTTTGGTGCTTCACTGAATGGAATGCAAAGTTCCCTCATGCTATAAGCTCACGGTCACTCCGATTTTTTGTTGTAAAATCAGGCGAACGTGCGCTCTTTTCCCCAAGATTGTCACAAACGAGCAATAATTCAATGAGTCGGTGTCCCGAGATGGGACTGCCTCTCGACAATGATATGCAAGAATCAAATATGAAAAAAGCAACTTTGTCCCCACCGCAACGCTTCGGCACGGCACCTCTTGCCCTCTGCGCAGCCTTGGTGGCACAAGGGTTCACCCTCGCTGCGATGGCGAGCGGCACACAGTCCACAGATGTGGAAGCTATTTTCCCATCGTCTCTTCCCACAATTTCCTTCCCTCTCGCTCCCACGCAGAGCACAGCCCAGCCTGCTCCCAGCGATCCCCCCTCAAAGGCACGCCCCACGGTGCAGTTCAGCATCACGCGCCAAGGTTCTAACGAAGCCCTCATCGGGGCAACCGTGCGCTGTGAAGGCATCATCGGCATCACCGACAGCGATGGTAAGTGTGCCATCCGTCTGAAAAACGCTTCCAGCAAAGTGCATGTAGAGGTGAGCTACATCGGTTGCCACAAACTCGTGCGCACACTCACCGTGCCTGCCAATGGGCACATAGCCCTCTCGCTGCAAGACGCCAGTCACAGCATCCAGGGCGTCACAGTGAGCGCGCGTCGCAAACACACCTCCGTGTTGCAGCAGTCGGCAGCGGTGAAAAGCACCGACATTGAGAAGGGGGGTGCCACTTCCCTCGCAAAACTATTAGAGACCATCCCCGGTGTGAGCTCCATCAGCACGGGAGGCACGATAGCCAAGCCCGTGATTCAGGGCATGCACTCCAGCAGAATTCTGTTGATGAACAACGGTGTGCGCCTCGAAAGCCAAAGTTGGGGAGCCGACCACGCCCCCGAAGTGGACTACACCGGTTCGAGCATGGTGGAAGTGGTGAAAGGTGCAGAGTGCATCCGCTACGGCTTTGGTGCCATGGGTGGAGTCGTGTTGCTCAACGACGCACCCTTGCCCTACGACAGCACCCGTTTTCACGTGAAAGGTTCGGTGAACACTGGCTATGACACCAATGCTCGTGGTGTTTCAGGCAGTGGAACCCTCGAAGCAGGCTACAAACGTTGGGGTATGCGCGTGCATGGTAACTACACCAAGGGAGGTGATTACCACACCGCCGACTACATCCTCAACAACACCGGCTACAACAACATCGCGCTCTCTGCCATGTTGGGCTATCAAGACAAGCACGTCACTGCCACACTGCTCTCTAGCATCTACTATCAGCGCAGTGGCATCTACTATGGTTCTAAGATTTCCGACCTCGATCAGCTCATCAAACGCTTCGAGGCAGGACGTCCCGATGTGTCTACTTTGCGCAATTTCTCCTACGACATCCAACCCCCTTTCCAACAGTCGCAACACTTCACCGTGAAGGGCGAAGTGAAATGGCGCATCAACGACGACCACCAACTCGACATCGTGGGTTCATTCCAAGAGAATTTGCGTCAGGAATTTGAAAATCGTAAGAAGCAGCAGTGGAGTTGGATCCCCATGCAAGACTTGATTCTCAAGACCTACAAGTTGGATGTGACGTGGAATGCCAAATGGCACTTGTGGAACATGACCACAGAGAGCGGATTGGCGAATAGTTATCAGGAAAACTTCAACTATCCCGGCACCAAACAGCCTGCTTTTGTGCCCAACTTTGCCGCCCTCTCCATGGGAGGATTCCTTTTGCACAAAGCGCAATGGGGTAAACTCCAAGCGGCTCTCGGTCTGCGCTACGACTTCCGCGTGATGTCGGTCAATGGCTACACCAGTTTGAGCAACTACACCTATTACGACGACTTCAAACTCTACAGCAACTTCACCTCTTCGCTCGCTGCGCACTATCAAATCAGCGAACAGTGGGATGCGCGTGCCAACGTGGGTTGGTCGTGGAGACCACCAGACATCAACGAACTTTATGCCATCGGTTTGCAAGAAGGTTCTTATTGGGTGGTGGGCAATCGCCACTTAGAGAGTGAGCGTGGCTACAAAGCCGTGTTGGGCACAAAGTGGAGAAACAGCAAATTCTCCGTAGAACCCAGCATGTTCTATCAGCGCATCGACAGTTACATCTACGACCACATCGGCAATGGTAAAGACCGCTATCACAATCACCCCAGCGGTAAGTATCCCAAGTTCATCTACGACCAAGACGATGTGCGTTTGGTGGGTGGAGACATCGAAGCCACTTATCAGCCCATTGAGTCCTTGACCCTCGTGGCAAAAGGTGAATGGATTTATGGTCGCAACTTGAGTCGCCAAGACTGGTTGCCCTTTATGCCCTCCGATCGCTATGGGCTTTCTGCCAGCTACAGCAAGACCTTGGGCAGTCGCAAGCAATATGTGGCTTCGCTCTCCCTCTCGGGCATCTATGTGACCAAGCAAACGCGCTTCGATCCCGACAAAGACCTCGTGCCCGATTCGCCCGACGCTTATTTCTTGCTCAACGGAACGGCTGATTTCGCCATCAAACTTCCCCACAAACGCGAAATCAAGTTCATGATTGTAGGAGACAATGTGCTCAATGCCTTATATAAGGAATACACCGACCGTTTCCGCTATTATGCCCACGAGCGTGGCGCCAACTTCTCTCTGAGAACCCTCATCAGATTCTAAACATCTGTGGCAGCAACACGCACACACGTGTTGCTCCATGATGTGAGTGCTGCCCTTGTCGTCCAAAGACCTTGTGCAGCAACTCAGTTCTCTCAACCCAAATCGGTCATTAGACCGTTATGGTACGAATCGTAATTCAATGATTCTTCACAATGAAATCTAGAATATTATCTTACATCGGCACTGGATGTCTGGTACTCGCTGCTCTGGCTAGTTGTTCAGACAACCAAGTTGACGACTTTTTCAAAAAGGTGGTCAAAGCTCCTGCCTCATCCATCGAACGCGATGTCAAGGGCCACGACCAAATCTATGCCGTTCACGCCATCTTGCGCATGGGTTATCCCGGTGGCACCCTCAATGTTGGTCCTAATGGCGAAGACGAAATCAATGTATATCGCACCATCCACGAGGCTGGCGACAGTCTTTCGCTCCCAGTGATGCAGGAAATCGACATAGCCAAAGACGATAATGGCGAAATGACGGTCACCACTGCGCGCGACCACTTCGATGTGGTGGCTTCCGACAAAGTGCTCTATGGCTTGGAATTGCGCTACTACGACCAAAACGGACTGCTCATCAACCACCAGTTCTCCAGCTATTTCTATAAAACCGACAAACAAGGCAATCAAGTGCCCGACGAAATCAGTAGTGCGCTCCAAATGCACCAACATTTCTTTGGCATCGGTCACAGCACGCTCGACCAAAATGCCGTTGTCGCTGCTGGTAAAGCCCCCATCGTGTCCAAAGGTTTGCAAATGGCTTTTCCTCGCACCCTCGATGCAACCCCGCATTTCATCGATCGCTACACCTTCCGCGAGAAGGGTGGACAACCTTTGCCTGCCACCAAATACAGCACGAGCAACATCTATGCGCCCACGAATTTTGTTATGGGCGATAACTCCGTGGCTTACAATTCCGACATGGCATGGCGCGCCATCGAAACCAGTGGTCGCCCCGAGGCTTTGCAAACCATCAGCACGCCCGAAGGCAATATGCGCCTTTTCCAAACTGTGGAAGGCACAAAACTCAATGAGTGGACGCCCGAACTCTTCAGTTACGAATATCGCGACACCGACCCTGTGGAAGAAGAAATCGGTAAACTCTTTGTGGAGTCTTACAATGACGACTTCATCGACCCCGACACCAACTTGCCCCGTCAGCGTTATAGCCACACCGTGAGCTTGTTGCGCCAAGAGCGTAGTCTCGATGCCGGTAAGCCCTTCGACCGACTTGGATTCAAAGGCATCTTGCGCTTCAAACGCAAAGACGTGCAGTTCTCTCTGCAAGCGCGCATCTGCAACATCCTCAACCGCGGACAACAGCAAGCCGGTGCTGGAGCGACTTCTCAAGACAAGCCTGCCAAATATACCAACGTGAGCAACTCTGCTATCGGATACGTGTGGGATTTCAACCAAATACAACCCGGTTGGGACAACTTCGACATCGACTATCCGCTGCCCATTCGCGTCATTGCCAACACCGACGACGGAGAAGAACAGTGTGTCAAAGACATCCAACGCTTCTATCCCAATGCCAATGCGGCTAATCTCTGGCGCATGCTCTCAGAGCCACAAAGTTATTTCTCTTCTTATCGATTCAGACAAAGCACCGTATTATTCTAATGACTAAGTTATCCACCATTTCCGCCTGTTTGTTGGCAGTCGGATGTCTCACCACTTCGTGCGACGACTTTGTCTTTGGCAACGTCCACGTCAACTATGATGACAATCCTCTCGAAGCTAAGCCCATTGCTCGCTCTGGAGCCGACCACTACGTCGACAGTCTGATGAAAATCAAGACGAACGATGCGATGGCGAACCCCGATCCCAATGGAGCCTTCAACAACTGGTCCACTTGTTTGGCGATGTTCAAAGAAGGACACTCCCACGGTGACGGTAAGATGCACGGCAACTTTGTCTATCGCAACGCACCTTGGAAACAAGAAGAGTTTGCCATCATTCGCAACAACACCACACAATGGCCCACCGTTGAGGTGCAACGCTCCTCCACGGTCACTTATCTGGAGTCGGTGGACGGCAAACAAGGACCCGACTACATCCGCATCATTGGCGGAAAACTCAAACGCTGGGGACTTTGCCTCTACTTCTTCAACAAAGAAGGCAAGCTCATGAATGATGACATCCTCAATCATTCCGACGAATACCAGATTTTCTTTACCGTCAGCGATGTAGACGACAAGGGCAATCCTTATGATGTGATGGACTGCCGTGGCAAATGGACTTACGACCCTAAGAGCAAAGACCCCTTGAAGAAAGGCACCGTGGACCCCACGCCCATCAAAGCACCAGCCTTTGCCAATGCCACCACGTGGAAGCAGCGCGCCGAATTGTCTTCTAAGCTCTTTGAATACACCTATCGCGACACCTGGACACACGGGGTGATGGGCGATGGCGCGCGTGAGTTGTTCAACCAACGTTTGCTCCCACCGCTCGACAAATCGGCTATGGACTATGCCGTGGCTCCCTACGACCAAGACCGCGTGGGCTTGAAAGGTCACTTCAATTTTGACATCGACCTCGGAGAAACTGACAAAGACCACGTGCAATGGCCCTATCTCATTGCCAATCGTCCAGATTTCGTCACGGGACAACCAGCGCAATACACGCGTCCCACTTATCTCTTGCCGAAGTTCTACCTCTCTGTCCGCGTCATGAAATGTCCCAAGGGCAAAAAGGCACTCATTCCTCGCGATGAGTATTTGGCACGCCACTCCACCTATCAGTTCATCAGCCAACGCATTTGCGCGGATGCCACCAATCCCGATGAGGCCAAAGAATACGGACAAGATTCGGAATGGAAAGAAGTGTTGCGCTTCAACATCCCCATCAAAATCTATTGCAGTAGCTTCGACACTGACCCCACAGGCGTAGACCCCAACGACCCGCTCTATTATTTCATGGGACGTGAAATTGGTCTTACTCCCGAAGACGCACTTGAAGCTGCACAAAACGTGCAAACGCACGGCATCGGCGGTGGTTCGGGCTTTGGTAACTGGTTCCTCTAACCAGTAAAGGTTATACATCGACACCACCACACCACAAAACACTGAGCCGAAGTGAAGCCCTCACCTTTTGAGGGCGCACTTTAGGACTCAAACGCGATGTTGCAAGGCGCGTGTCGCCCTGCCATTCGCTAATATCGCATCTCTGGAAAGTGTTTTTATCTAGACGAAGAGATGCTTTCCTCCACACATATTATAGTCATATCATTACCACAATGAAAAAGATTTTCTATTCTCTCCTCGCGCTTCTCGCCCTCGGATTGGGCAGTTGCCAACGCGAAAGTGGACTCACCAACGTCCAAACGTCTGAAACCACGACCGAACACCTCATCATCAAAGAGGTGTTCTACGCGGGTCACGCTATGGTTCGCACGCCATCCACCAGTTACGGTGGAGGCTATACGCCTTTCCCCGGTGGCGGCGGTTATGGCGATGACACAGATTCTGACACAGATTCTACTGCAGAAGAATCCACTGACTCTGCAACAACTACATCTACTCGTGCCGAATCTTTGGCAAAGCGTTTCTACTCTCGTGTGGATAACGACCAATACATCACCATCTACAATCCTTCTAAGCAAACGCTTTACCTCGACAGCTTGGCGATTGTGACCAACCAAATCGACCCTCGCATCATCTTTGAATTTGCACCTGGTGACAACTTTGTCAACTCTTATTATGGTGTAAACAGCATCATGTGCTTCCCTGGTAAGGGCAAGGACTTCCCTGTGAAACCTGGTCAAACCATTGTGATTGTCAATCATGCCGTAGACCATGCTAAGGAGTATGAGAAATATCTCGAGGATAATGGCGAAAACCTCAAGGAATATGAAGGCATCGACCAATTCCTCGACCTCTCTAAGGCTGACTTTGAGTGGAGTCCCAACACCGACAAGAACAACAACCCCAATGTGCCCGATTTGACGCCCATCACGCCCAATCGCGCCATGGCAACTGTTTCTGAAGCTGTGGGCTTGGCGCTCGTGCGTTTGCCTTGGTCGCCTGCCACCTTTGCCCAATTTGAAAAGCGCGATGCTGAAGCTGATAAAAAGGCTAAGGTGAAAAACCCCATTCACTACATCAACGTCACCAACACTGACTTCGCTGACTTCAAAGCGGTTGAAATTCCTTTCGGCAAAGTCATCGACTGCATGACCATTTGCCCACGCAGACGTTTCTTGATGAAACCTTCTAAGTTGGACAAAGGCTTCCTCGGTGTAGCTGAAGAAAACTTCTCTACTTACAACAATGAAAATATCCTCAAGGTGATGGGACTTTCTCTCCAACGTAAGTTTGACGGTAAGGGATTTGTCGACACTGACAACACGACCCTCGACTTTGAAGTGAAGCCAGCCACCCTTTCTCGCAAGCCTGTGGCAACTGATAAGCCTGCAAAATAATACCAACCTCTTGCTTATGATATGCGATAAGCCCCTGAGTTTCTTCTCGAGACTCAGGGGCTTTCTTGTGTTGGTATTCTCGGTTCTCCTCATTGCAGCTGAGGGAAATTGCAGAGATATAGTTGTTCCTTCCTTGTGTGAGGGTTATTCCGTCAGAGAGATGGAAATTCCTTTCTGTAGATAAGGGCAGTTTTTGTTGGGAGTTGCGCTCATCGTTTGATACTGCCATCGCGCTGCACCCACACCGTGTCGGACTGGTCGGAGTCAGAGTCCGCATTGTCGTCTGCATCGTCGTGAGCACCACTGCCGTTGCGGTGCGTCACCTTGTGGGCATCTTCGTCCTTGTTGAAGACGGCATCGACCGCCCACGAGAGGACACCGCTCACAGGGCGATAGAGCACGGATTTCTCCACACGCTCCTCATTGAGAATGCCCAGACTGTGCATGGCGGTGAGGAGACACGAGAGGAGAATCACATATTTGATGAGCGAAAGTCCTGCTCCTGCGGCAGCGTTGATGCTGCCCAGTTGGAGTGTGCGCAACACTCTGGTGAGGAGTGTGGCAGCAAAGCCCAGTGCGAGGGGAATGATGATCCACAAGAGGAAGAAGGCGACGATGTTAGTCACCATGTTTACTTGTCTTCCCGTGGCTACAGCGAGGGTTTCGCCAAAGACGGTGTAGGCTAGGGAGGCACCAAAAAGACCTACCAAAATACCAGCGGTGGAGAGGATTTCGCGCACCAATCCTGCACGCCAACCATTATATAGGCTCCAGCCTATGATAACGAGGATAAATAAATCAAGCATTATAGATGTTATAGGGTCGCAGACCCTTTTTCGCTCGCCACGACAAGCGTGGCTCGAGCATATTAGACGTTAGAGTTTAGACGTTAGAGTTTAGAAGGCTAGCGCGGTTGGACTAGAAGCTCTAGAAGACCTAGAAAAACTAGCTCTCAGAAGACCCGAGGCGAGCGCAACGCAGTGAAGCCGAAGCCGAGCAGAAAGAGTCTGCGACTCCTAACGTCTAGAATTTGATTCCTAGATTAGAGAGGATGTTGCGTTCTTTCTCGTAGTGCACATCGAGGGAATGTCCGAGAGTCGTATCTTTGAGGTTGTAGAATTTCTCCAGACCTCCGAATTGACCAGCAGGGATCACCTCGCAAAACACCACCTGTTCAAAGTCAGGGCGCACCAATTTGTTGCCAGCCGAGAGCATCTTCCCTTCCGGAATGCGGTCCACATTGTCGAGGCGGAAGAAGCGGTTGCCGTGGTCATCGCGATAAGCCATGAGCAGCGCATCGCCAGGAGCCACAGGGCAGAAGAAGAGCGGCGTACGTTCGTTGTAGCGTTTGAAGTGCTTATTGCGAATCTTGTCCAGACAGAGTTCCATCGGCACACGATTCACCACCCCATCTTCGTAGACCATGAGGAGTGAACCCTTCTCTTCACGGTCGTGCACAGCAAGCGTGAGCCAACCCTCGTCCCAGTTCTCTTCGTCCATCACGCACCATTCGCCTTGGTCGTAGAATCGGAGATAAGCCACCGTGTCGATGCCATAATTCTCATCCCAGTTGTTCACCACATTAGAGCGGATGAGCGAAGTGCGCGTCTGCTTCAGCAGAGCGAGTCCATCGAGCTGTTGCGTCGTCTCGTCCGCATTTTGCGGTGCAGAGGCGGAAGAAGCAGCAGGTGAGAGGGAAGTGTGCCCTTCGGTGGAAGCCGTCGCAGCGGAGCCAACGCCAAAGGCAGAAGCATCGTCTGTAGTCGCAGCAGTGCCCACCGCATGCTCAGCAGTTCCCACCGCATGTTCATCAGCAGGGAGAGGCGCAGTGTTAGTCTTAGTCTCCAGTCCCGAAGCACTCCAGTCCGCCGCTGTGCCCTTCTCATCGCGCGCTGCCATGAGTTTGCGCACCATTTCTGCCGAAGTGATGTAGCGCGAACTAGAACCTTGTCGCACGAAATACGAATTGTCGAGTGCCACCGGTTCGTTACTTGCAGGGATGTGAAATGCCAGCACCACGTGTTTGCCAGCCGGCAGTTGTTCGTCGCGCACGCGGTCGTTGATAGCCAAGCCAAATTTGCGGAAGATGCTGTCGCGCACGTGGCGTTTCAGTCGGTCGAGATCCCCCTTGAAATAGAGCAAATCTTCCTGTAAACCACATGCCACTCCGGCATCGTTCACGCCCAAGAGCAGCGTACCGCCTTGCGCATTGAGCATGCCGCACACCACCTTCATGAGGTTGTAGGTCTGTTCCTCCAGGTTGGGGCGCATATCGTTGTCGGGTGGGAACACCGTGCTCGTCTTAAATTCCAGTCGTTGTCCTTCGCATCCGAAGGTGTAGCTTTGTGGCAAATCCACCTCGATGTGGAGCAACTGTTTGATTTGTCGGCGTATCTCCTCTTGATGTCCCTCGAGGGGGAATCCCGAAGTGAGATTGAAAGAGAGGATCAGTCGCGCCAGTTGCACGAGTCTGTGCGAAGAAGGATAATCCTTCATCGTTTGCCACAAAAAGTCGTTTTGTCTTTCATCGCCTGTGGCACTGAGCAGTCGCATCTCGGTGAGCTGTTCGCGCAAGAGCGGATAGCGGTCGATGATGGTGTCGGCATTGTGCACGATGCGTTCCACCTCCTCCAGATTGATTTGGCGGTTCACGTCATAGTGTTCGATTTGTCGGAGCAACTGGCGGCGCGTGTCGAAGTATTGCATCGAGTCTTTGTGCTCGAGCATACGTGCCATGATGTGTGCCACCGAGAGAAAGGCATAGGCTTTGGCGGGGTCCTCCTCCAGCATCGCCTGATGGTCGAGGAGTTGGAGCAAGAGATGCACATCGTTGTTGACCCACATCACCACCTCTTCCGCTTCCAAGGCAGCACTGTCGCAGTCGTTCGTTTCAGACTCCTCCTCATACACCTCGCCATTGGCATAGTCCACGAGGAAGTTTTCTGCCACTCCCTTCATGTCCACTGGCACAGGGGAGAAGTCCACGGCTTCGGCGCGGAGAGAGCGCACGTTGTCCACATTAGTCAGGCGCACTTGCACGTCATCGCCAGGAGCGCACTCCAAGTCGTCGGGCACATCGACCAGCACCACATAGCCCTCCTCGGTGACACCGCGGTAGAGTTGTCCTGCATAGCCATAGAGGTGGCAGTTGGTGAGGCGATCTTCCATCATGAAATCCTGCACCCATTCGTGCATTTTCTCCAAGATGAGCGGTTGCGCGTTGAAGAGTAAGCGTTCGTCTTCCGCTTCGGGGTCAGCCCATCCCATCACCTTCACCTCGAAGAGGAGCGGGCGTCCCTCAAAGTTAAACGAATCGAGGGAGAAATAAGGATTATAGAAAAACATCCCCGTGTCTTGTCCTTTGACATAGGTGTCGATCCATCCTTCGCCGCGGTAGCTTTCGTCCTCGATGATGCAATAAAATCGCGTCTGATCGCTGGGGTGTCTGCGTTGCACGCGCACTTTCACCGTCGTGTCCACATCGGGGATGGTCTTGCGCACCACGGGAGTCGGTGCCACCACCTCTTGGTGAGGAGAGAAGAGCGCGCGTTCCACATCGCTCCACCAAGTGGTCCATTCTGAGAGCGAAGCCCCAGTGGCAATGCGGTAGCGCGAAGGTTCCTCGAGCAAGAGTTGCAGACCGTGCCAGTCCATCAGTCCTGTGGGCAGCACATTGCGCACCGGTTCGGCAGACTGTGTGGGAGCAAGGGTCAGACCCTCGCGAGAGAGCGACAGCCGCACCAAGTCCGACTCGTAGGAGTGAGGGATAAGCGTAGCCACGGCAGGTTGAGCCTCGAGCATGCGGTGCGCCAGAATGTCAAACTGTCGGAAATCTTGGCTCCACACCAGCGCACTCTGGAAAGATTCGGGTTCGATGAGGTTCCAGAAGGCGCGGTCCATGAGCAAGCGTGCCATGTGTCGCGAAGAGTCCTCGTCGGTGATGGTGCGTTGAGGCGCCACGAGCGAGAGGTAATAGTAGAGCATGGCTTGATATTCGCCCCTCTGTTCCGTCTGTCCCCCATCGAGAGCGAGGAAGTAGCAGATGGCTTGCACCATGCGTTCGAGCACGAGTCGCGACTCTTGAGAGGTGCAGTCCAAGAATCGGTTGGCGCGTCCAGCGTTGGCACGCATATATCCTTCGAGGAAGTGGGCAAATGCCGTGGGGAGGTTGCGATTTTTCCAAGTGTGTCCCTTGCGTGCGATGAAGTCGAGTAGCGAGTCGATGTGCCCTTCGAGCAAATCGTTGCGCAGGGAGAACAGCGTCATCATCAACCCGAGTTTGTGCTGCAGGTCGTAGACATATCCCGTCTTGTCGAGCTTATGCATCACCCCCTTGATGGTGTCTTCCGCTTGGTGGTCGTCGAGGAGTTGGAGCGCCTCGATTTGGAGTTCTGCCACTTCCACTTTGGTGGCAATCTCATCGCGGATGCGTTCGCTCTCTGTGGGGCTAAAAGCCTTGAGCCATTCCGCATCTTCGAGCACGTGGAGGGCAATGCAGCGATAGAGTTTGAGCAGTTCCACGCCGTGTTTCGCCTTGAGACGTCGTTCGCGTGCCAAGGGCGAGATGATCCATTGGTTGGCATAGGGCACAGCCAGCAGCGCCTTCACGGGCCAGAGTGGCGATCTCTTGCGGAGCAGTTTGCGTGTAGCCCCCCATGCCGGATGCGTGAGCATCACGCGTTCGAGATAGCGTTGTTGTGCAGGAGTGGCATTCCCCAGTTGGAGCAGTGTGGAGAGGGTGGCATTGCTCTGCGTAGTGGGCAGGTCGTCGTGGAGGAAGAGTAGTTTGTTTTCATTGACTTTCTTCACACGCACATCGATCTGTTGTCGTGGGCGCAGCGGTTCGGAGTTGGGCGGGCAGATGACGGTGACGGGCACCTTCAGGTAGTCTTGCGCTTTATATCTCAGTACCGAGGTGCCATCGCACGGAGCAGTGCCCATCACGATGAAGGGATAAGTCTGATTCTCTTCGTAGTAATCGCCTATAACCTTCGCTAAGTTTTGCACCAGATACAACGTCTCATTTTTTCCTTCTCGCACCATGCAGGGCAGCACCTTGCGTTGTCGCTGTTCGAGGTCGTTGCGTTGGAAGAAATACATTTTTACTTTGTACTCTCGTCCTCCGTCTTGTACGATGAAATAACTGCCATCGGACTCGTCACTAATGCCACAAACGGGTAAATCGTAAAATTCGTTAGGTTTAATCATGGGGATAAAGCATGGAGGGTGAACTCAAAAAAATAAGTGTAAAATGTGTCTGTCTGATGGCAGACAGCTCACGGAGGGCAACACGTTGGCGGAAGGCAGCCCGATCTTTGGGCTTTCGCGTGAGCGCGCAGACGTGTTACTCATGGCGAATTTAATCATTTATTTTGAGCTGTGGCAGCGAAAGGAGGAAAATCGCTGCGCAAGCGGGGCAAAAACGTTGGAGATTTTCTGAAAAACGTTGGAGATTTTCTGGAAAACGTAGGAGGTTTTTCGGCAAACGTCCGAGTTTTGGGGCGTGATGGCGGAGAAAACTCTCCACAGGTGGGGCAGCGGTGGGAAAATCGGTGGAAAGGTGCGCCCCCTCTGGTGCAGCTTTTACTCACATCTAGTGCAGCTTTCACGCCCATCTGGTGCAGCTTTCACGCCCATCTGATGCAGCCTTCGCCCCCATCTGGTGCAGCCTTCACCCGAAGGAGGGGAGTATAAATAAGCCTAGTGCGCTTGGTCTTGTAGGAAAAATCTGTATCTTTGCAGCAACGTCTTATCGCTGCGGTGCGCACAGGATAGTCCCCTCGCGAGTGCCACGCAAAGCCCTCCCGACACGGCGCAGTTTGTGCCCTTTGCCCGATCATCGGTGGGCAGCCACCACCTCAATATTGATCCTCCCATGAAACACTTCTTCTTCCTCCTTTTCGCTTTTTCTTCGTGCCTGGTCAGTGCATTCGCTGCCGATGGTAAACATTGGTCTGTAGCTGCCGAGAACTTGCCTGCCGCTGCCGAGAACTTGCCTGAAAAATCCGAACCTTTCTCCGCAGAAGCCAAGAGATTTCCCTCAGCTGCCGAGTCTTTATCGGCTGATGCTAAGAGATTGCCCTCTGCTGTCGAATCTTTGTCGGCTGATGCCATACAACTGATTCCGGCTCCGACTTCGTATGTGAAGACCCGAGGAGCAATGAAGATGAGTGGACCCTTTCGACTGGTGACCCCTTCGAAGGGGAAAGACCGCCAGTGGTTGTGCCAGCAGTGGACAGCGGCATTTCCTGCCTTGACCTTCGACAAAGGGGCTGCGCGTGCCGTTCATATCCAGCTGACGGAGACGAATCAGACCAAGAACGAGGAGGGCTATCAGTTGCGCATCACGCCTCGTGCCATCCACATCGAAGCCACCACGATGACGGGCGTGTTTTATGCCCTCCAAACCTTGCGCCAACTCGAAGCGCAGGGCAGTGTGGCGTGCTGTGAAATAAAGGACGCTCCACAATATCCCTACCGAGGACTCATGCTCGACTGCTCGCGCCATTTTTGGACCAAGGAATTTATCTTAAAGCAGTTGGACGCGATGGCTTATCTCAAGATGAATCGTCTGCATTTGCATCTCACCGATGATGCTGGATGGCGCATGGAAATCAAGCAATATCCTGCGCTGACCGAAAAGACGGCTTGGCGTGTGGGGGCAAACTGGGCAGAATGGCGCGAACAAGGACAACGCTATGCGCACAAAGACGACAAGGGGGCTTCGGGGGGCTACTACACGCAGCAGGATTTGCGAGAAATCGTGGCTTACGCGGCGGCACGTCATATCACGGTGGTGCCCGAAATCGAGATGCCCGGACACAGTGCCGAGGTGCTGTATGCCTATCCTGAATTGCAGTGTGCGCAGGCGCAGGCGCGGAACAGCGACTTGTGTGTGGGCAATGAGCAGACCTTTGTTTTCCTCGAAAACGTGTTGCGCGAGGTGATGCAGGTGTTTCCCTCTCGCTACCTCCACATCGGGGGCGACGAAGCCTCGCGCCAAGCGTGGAGCACCTGTCCGCGCTGTCAGCAGCGCATGCAGGCGGAGGGCTTGAACTCAGTGGCAGAACTGCAGGCTTATCTCACGCAGCGCATAGCGCGTTTTCTCCACAGCCAGGGCAGAACCTTGCTGGGATGGGATGAAATCTTGGAGGGACAGTTGCCGCCTAATGCCGTGGTGATGTCGTGGCGTGGCGAAGAAGGCGGCATCGCTGCGGCGAAAGCGGGGCACGATGTCATCATGACCCCTGGTCGCTATTGCTATTTGGATCGCTATCAAGACTATCCCCCTTCGCAGCCCAAGGCTTTCGGCAGCTATATGTCGCTCGAGCAGTGCTACGACTACAATCCAGCAGGGCAGTTGCCCGACAGCATCGCCCGTTACATCTTAGGTTTGCAGGGCAATCTGTGGACAGAGCAAGTGCCCACCATGGCGCAGTGCGAATACATGCTCTATCCGCGTCTGTTGGCAATAGCCGAAAACGGCTGGAGTCGCGCCAAGACCGACTATGCCGACTTCCACCGCAGAGCCTTGCACCTGCAAGATGTCCTGGTGAGTCGGGGTTATCATCCCTTCGACCTGCGCAAGGAGGTGGGCGAGCGTGCCGAGAAGAAAGCCCCGAAGGCGCATTTGGCAGTGGGCAAGAGGGTAGTGTATCATGCGCCCTACGCAGCCAACTATCCTGCTTCGGGCGATGGGGCTTTGGTCGATGGCAAGAGTGGCGGATGGGATTTCCAAGATGGGGCATGGCAAGGCTTCATCGGGGCAGACCGCGTGGACGTGACGATCGATTTGGGCGCAGTGACTCCGTTGAGGCTCATCGAAGCGGCATTCTTCCAGTCGGTCAGTGCCGAGATTTACGCACCTGCCGAGGTGGTGATTCAGGTGTCGGACGATGGGGTGCACTTCGAGCAGCTCTATCAGCAGCGCAATGTGGTGGACCTTGCTACGGATTTTAAGGTGCAGACGCTGGAATGGCGCGGAGAGCGCCAGGCGCGTTTCATCCGCTATCAGGCGAAGGCTGGCGCGCAAGGTGGCTGGATCTTCACCGATGAAATTCGTGTGGAGTGACGCAATGGCTGTAGGATTGATGGAAAATCCTAGCGTCATGATAACAGTCTAATGACCGATTGGGTGGATAATCCTAGCGTCACGATAACGATACTACTGACCGATTTTGGGGTAATCCTAGCGTCATGATAACAATCTACTGACCGATTGGGGAAAATCTATACACTGGTATATAAATACAAGAACATACATATATACAATAAGGGACGCACCCTCCGTGAGCTTAGCACCACCGATGCTAAAATCAGGGAGGGTGCCGCTCTTTTTATCGTCATGGAGTGTCTTATAACACTCCTTTTTTGTCGATTTGATATGTAAAGGAGTAGATAAAAGATGGAAAAATGACACGTAAATAACGAAAAGATAAGCTGGAAAGTCGATAAATGGCGCAAAAAGATAGCTAGTCGATAAGTGCTGTCCCATTGATACCCCTGATTTTGCAAAGTTAGAATACGCAAAACGTGGATTTTTAACTTAAAAAACATTTAGATTCGGTCTGTCTTGCGTTTTTTGGGGATGAAGTGTTGGAATTCTCCATTACATTTTCTACATTTGCAAATATAACCCTCTTGAAGTTGTCAAATTGATAGGGAATAGGCTGGATAGATGTTACGAATTTCTATTTTTCGCTGCACAATGATTTTCGGAAGATAGCCACTCGTTTTTCTCCTCGCTGGATGCAAATACTTTGCATACTCCCTTTTCTCTGACTTCGCAAGCGCGTCAGTCGTCAGCAGATGGTTGACAAACTTGGCGCAACCATTCTCGACAATAAGATAAGTATAATAGATAAACCGAACAAAGATGAACAAGAAGTTAGCACTCCTCAGTCTAAGTCTGCTCATGGCGGGCGGTGCTGTCGCTCAAAACACGACGACAGGACAAGTGATTGGCCATGTGTCTGACCCCGATGGGCAGCCTGTGGCACGCGCCGCTGTGAAAGTGGGCGAACGTGTCGTTGCCGTGACCGACAAAAACGGTAATTTTACCCTCACTAAGTTGCCTGCTGGCACTCGTGCTGTCACCATTAGCTACATCGGCATGAAGAGCATCAAGACCTCTGTGTCCAGCACGATGAACGTGACCATGGAGTGGGACAATGCTAACCTCGATGAAGTGATGGTGGTGGCTTATGGTACTGCCAAGAAATCGAGCTTCACTGGTTCGGCAGCCACCATCAAAGCCGAAGACATCAACAAGCTCCAAGTGGCTAACCCCGTGGAAGGCTTGAGAGGTCGTGTGTCTGGTGTGCAAATCTATAGCAATTCTGGTCGTCCTGATGGTGGCACTCCCACCATCCGCATCCGTGGTATCTCCTCCATCAACGCGGGTAATGCACCCCTCATCGTAGTGGACGGTGCACCCTATGCAGGTGACCTAGCCTCCATCAACCAACAAGACATCGAAACCTTCTCCGTGCTCAAAGATGCGGCTTCGGCTGCTCTCTATGGTGCACGTGGTGCCAATGGTGTCATCATCATCACCACCAAGCGCACACGCAGCAATCATGGTGCACGCGTCACCTTCGACAGCAAGTGGGGTGTGAACCAAGTGGCGCAACAACGCTACGAAACGGTGCGCGATGTGGCTGGCTACTATGAGGTTTACCACAGAGCCCTCCGCAACGAGAGTTTGTATGAAAACCTCAACGAAAAAGGCAAGTTCAAACTCGGTGACGAAAAAGCTGCCTATGAGTTTGCCAACAAGAATATGCAAGAACGTTTGGGCTACATGGTCTACACCTTGCCCGAGGGTCAAAACCTCATCCTCGAGAATGGAAAGCTCAACCCTGCTGCAAAGCTCGGTAGTGTGGTGAAGGGCAAGGACGCTGCTGGCAATCCCACCGACTATACCCTTTTGCCAGACGACTGGTATGCTTTAGCCTACCGTCCCTCTTTGCGCCAAGAATACAACCTCACTGTAGCAAAGGGCAACGACAATAGCAACATCTATTTCTCCATGGGCTACCTTGACAACAAGGGTATCCTCGAAAACACCGACTTCAAGCGTATGACAGCTCGCTTGAAAGCCGACTGGGCTGCGAAAGATTGGCTTAACTTCAACACCAACATCAGTTACACCAACTCTAAGAAGCACGATGTGGAAGGTGAAGGCAACAATCGTAGCGCTGGTTCTGTCTTCGCGTTGGTCAATGGCATTGCCCCTATTTATCCTGCTTATCTCCGTGATGGCAAGGGTAATATCATGGTGGATAACATGGGCTTCACTCGCTACGACTATGGTAAGAAGGGCTATCTCCCCATGAACCGTCCTTTCTTTAGCTACTCAAATCCCCTCTCGGATAATGCGCTCAACTATAGCGGTGAGCAAGTGCACACCCTCCACGCTAATGTGGGCGCTGATGTGGATCTTGGCAAGGGCTTCAAATTTGTCACCAACAACACCCTATATGTCATCGCTGCTCGTGGAGAAAGCCTAGCCAATCCCTACTACGGTCAGAGCGCCGAGTCTAGCAAGGGACAAGTGGCTGTAGGTAGCGACCTCAATGTGCGTCACAACTTCCAACAGCTCCTCAACTACTCTCGCACCTTTGGTGGCGTGCACAACGTGGAAGCCCTCGTGGGTCACGAATACTATCGTTTTAATAGTTACTCTTTGTCGGGTTTGCGTAATAACCTTGTGGACAACAAGAACCACGAACTCGGTGGCGGTCTTGAAAATGGTACGCCCTCTTCAAAAGCTGGTCTTTACAACACCGAAGGATGGTTTGCACGTGCCAACTATAGCCTCTTCGAACGCTATTTCGCTTCGGCTTCGTTCCGTCGCGATGCCTCTTCTCGCTTCCATCCCAATCACCGCTGGGGCAACTTCTGGAGCCTCTCTGGTGCGTGGATCCTCTCTAAGGAAGCCTTCTTCAAGGCGAAGTGGGTGGACGAACTCAAGCTCAAGGCGTCTTATGGTGAACAAGGTAATGATGGTATCAGCGATTACCTCTACACCACGACTTATACCTTCAAGAATAGCAACGGTAGCTTGGCACTCGTGCCACGCCAGTTGGGTAATGAGAACATTTCTTGGGAAAAGAGCGGAAACTTCAACGTGGGTGTTGAATTCTCTTTCTTCAAGGGTCGCTTGAGCGGTCAGGTGGAAGTGTTCAACCGCAGCACTCACGACATGCTCTCTAGCTACAGCTTGCCACGCTCTTATGGCTTCACCAGCTATTATACCAACATCGGCAACATGAGCAACCGCGGTGTGGAAGTGGAACTCAATGCTGACCTCGTGCGCACGAGCAAGTTCACTTGGAGCGTTGGTGTCAACTTCACCCACTATAAGAACCAAATCACCTCTATCCCCGACCAAAAGAAGCTCAAAGCCTACGAGGGTCACAACGGATATGAAAGTGGTAACTTCTTCTATGGTGAAGGATTGCCCATGTGGACACGCTACTTGTATCGCTCTGGTGGCGTAGACCCCAACACGGGTGAAATGACCTACTACACCTATGCGCCACGCTACGACCTCACTAAGCCTGTCAATGTGAAAGACGCCAATGGAAACGAGATCGTAGATGCCAACGGAAAGAAAGTACAGCAGCTCGACCGTTGGGGAGAACCTGTCTATAAGGAGCTTAAGAAGAAGGTAACCGATGCCAACGGCAAGACAGAAGAAGTGCCCGTGGCTGTGGATCGTTTGACCAAAACTACTAAAACATCAGAGGCAGCCTATTTCCTCGGCAAGAATCCTCACCCCGATCTCTATGGTGGTTTCAATACTCGCCTCACTTATGCTGGTTTCGACCTCGGCATTGACTTTAGTTTCCAACTCGGTGGTCACATCCTCGACAAGGACTATGCTGACTTGATGAATGGTCTTTCTGGAGAATTCGGTGGATCGGCAGTGCACAAAGACGCGCTGACCAAGTCCTGGTCGCCCACCAATCGCCATGCGAAGTATCCTCGCTTGCAGGCTGGAACGGCTTTGACCACGAACCGCTCAAGTGATGTAGACATTTACTACGTGAGTGCTTCGTTCTTGAGCTTGAACAACATCAACTTTGGCTACACTGTGCCAAAAGAATTCTTGTATCGTTATACTAGAGGACAAGTGCAAAACCTCCGTCTCTATGTTGCTGCCGACAATGTTCACTACTGGTCTGCACGTAAGGGTCTCGACCCACGTCAATCTGTGTCTACGACCAAACAGGTGCAATACTCTCCCGTACGCACTATCTCTGGCGGTCTTACACTTACGTTCTAGAATCATTTAGATATTAGACATATTAGACGTTAGACATTAGATGTTAGACATTAGATGTATCTTATTTGATGTTTAATGCAAGATGTCTGAGACACAGCGTTTGAAGTTGAAAGTCATAGATTAAAAACAACAGATAATAGCCCCTTGCCGCATGGCTCTAACGTCTAACGTCTAAATCTAGATAATAGACCATTGCCGCAAGGCTCTAACGTCTAACGTCTAATCTCTAACGTCTAAAATAAAGCATTTCCACAATGAAATCTCCATATCTCCACCTTTTGAATCAAAGCACGGCTGCCGTGCGTGCTACGCTTCGCACAGTGCGCCACCAAGTGCCAGCCCTCGCGCTCGCTGGTGTGGCTTCACTCTCGCTCTTCACTGCCTGCATGGAAGATGCCCTTCCTTCTGACATGTACACCCAAGAACAACTCAACCAAAGCCCTAAGGCAAAAGAAGGAGCCTTTTGGGCGATTCCTTCTAGCATCGTGCAGCCTACTGGCGACCACTGGCAGTTTGGTTGGGGCACCTTGATGCACATTCGCGACGTGATGACTGGCGACGTGACCAAACCTTATTTGAACTACGACCACTTCCGCGCCTACACACAAAACCTAGCCCTGGGACAAGACTACACTCTTGGTGACTTTGTCTATATGGCTTACTATGATGTGATCCTCGCTGCCAACACTAGTATCAAGGGATATGTAGCCAACGAAGCCAACCTCAGCGATGGCGAAAAGGGACTCTTGAGTGCTGCTTATGCTTTCCGCGGACTCTCTTATCTCGAACTCGCTTCGATGTTTGAATTCCTCCCCAATGAGATGTTTCCCGATGGACGCAATGCACAAGGCAATGTGGTGACCAACCTCACCGTGCCCATTGTCACTGATGCTGTGAGCCAACAAGAGGCATACAAAAACCCCCGTGCTACGCACAAGCAAATGTTTGACTTCATCCTTTCTGACCTCGACAAGGCAGAAGCCAACATCAGCCACCTCGATGCCAACACCAAAGATGTGCCTCACCTCGATGTGGTCTATGGTATCAAGGCTCGCCTCTACCTCTGGGATGGTCAGTATGAAAAGGCTGCTGAATATGCACGCAAGGCTATCGAAGCCCACAACGGTTCACCCCTCACTGCTGCACAATGGAATGATCCTATCACTGGTTTCAACTCTCCCAATAACGGTAGTTGGATGCTCTCGGCTACTGCCAATAAGGAAACTCTTGGCGATCGTTACAACCTCTCCAACTGGACGGGCTGGATGTCGTCTGAAACACAATACGGATATGCTGGTGGCGCTGGAGTCTTTGTACGCATAGACCGCTCACTCTACGACAAGATTGCCGACACCGACTTCCGTAAGCTCTCCTTCAAAGCTCCTAAGGGACATGCGCTCGAAGGCAAAACTACTTTCATTGATGCTGCCATCGGAGCAGAACTGGATCCTTACACTACGGTCAAGTTCCGTCCTGGACAAGGCAACATCTCTACTCACACCATCGGCTCTGTTTGTAGCTATCCCTTGATGCGTGTGGAAGAAATGTATCTCATCGAAGCGGAAGCTGCAGCACACACTGATGGTGCCAAGGGAGCTGCTTTGCTCAACACCTTCATGAAGACTTATCGCGACGCCAACTACAACTGCACACTCAGCAACAGCGACGAGGTGGTGCAAGAAGTGGTGCTCCAAAAGCGCATCGAACTTTGGGGTGAAGGTCGCTCTTTCTTCGACATCAAGCGTCTGAACTTGTCTGTCACTCGTGCTTACGCAGGTACTAACGTCCCCAGACCCGTACAATACAACACGAAGGGTCGCCCTGCTTGGATGAACTTCGTGTTGCCTAAGTTTGAAGGTGTGTTAAACACTCCTGTCTACGACTTCAACAACCCCGACCCATCAGGTCGTTATCGCCCCGTAAAATAATCCCTCCTCGGATGATTCACCCTGGATGGAGCATCTATCTCCCCAAGTCCTCACTTGGGGAGATTTTTGTTTTTGTTCCTCCTTTGGGATTTCAGCTGCGACATGGCGTGTAGATCCTTAG
>ERZ772942.294-NODE-294-length-21658-cov-3.676897_pt1 | contig 21658 bp, 17 predicted proteins | sample MGYA00511135_ERZ772942 | MGnify/ENA primary metagenome ERZ772942 (study PRJEB29015, sample SAMEA2738099) | human oral metagenome | biome: human oral; feature: human-associated habitat; material: saliva | place: China | collected 2265 ... | reverse complement strand
AATCGGATGCTCACATGAGCAAGAATCACTAGGACCACCAAGCTCACGGCCTCGCACACAGCAGCGACGGAAGTCACCGATGTGTGGGGAAGAAACCACGCCCAAGAAGACAACAGTCCTACGCTTGCGGCGCTTGAGGCAGCGGCTACCCACATGACGATGCGGCGCGCGATGGATCTTTCGGCCTGGCGTTGGTGATCAGAGACAAAGGGGCCAAGCCGAACTGCACTGAGCGCCGGTGGATGGGCCACCACCACCAGGATGGAAGCCCCACACGTGGCTGCGCACGCAGCAATCACCGAATAACCCACGGTAGATTCTGGTGCTCTACACGGGCCCAACCCACCAGCACCGAAGCTACAGCTGGCCGCCTCAGAAAAAGTCGTATAACCCCCAACCATCACCCAAGCAGCAGCCGCGGCATAAGCCACCGCGGCTCCCGCCAACACCATCGCCGGGGCATAATGCTGCCGATCCTTCAGTGTTGCGCGAACAGACAACAGCCACGTCACCAGAGCAAAAAGCAAGCAACCGCCTGCTAGCAACGCACTGGCCGTGGACGTGACCGCCATGTCTGAATCAGCCACCGCAGACGCCACTCGACGCGCCCCACCCGACAACAAAGCAGCCGCCGCTAGGCACGCAGCCACCAGCGTCGGAACTCCCAACGGACTTGGGGCCGGAGCCGACGCGACGTCAACAAGTGATTCGGCAGCATCCTTGAGTATCGTTCCCTGCGCGCCATTATGAGGCATCAGCACGATGCAGTCCCCAGAGACCAGTCCGAGCTCGCCCAGAGGCATGCCCGCATCCACCGGCTGACCTAAGGGAGTGCGCGCCTGCCAACTGATGCTCAATTCCGGTGCCCCGACTGCGTCGATAATGTCGTCCAAAACTTCCGCGAGACAACTACGCGCCGGGACTTCGATAGCAACCTGAGGCAGGCGAGTGCGTTTGGATGCGTGCGGTAGATCAATGCGCACCGCAAGCTGGATCAACCCATGTATTACCCCGTGCCTCACCGCTTCGGCGGCCCCTTGAGATTCGCTGCTGGCGTGACCATCGGAGCTTGACACGGCCACGGCTGAATCCGATGTCACGGAAGAAGAGTGCATTAGAAAACCCCCACATGAATAAAAAATTTTCCCCGAAAAGCTGCGCGAGTAGCGCACTGTCGCCTAGTATAGGCCGAAACTGCACACAATGGGGCAGCTTTTACACGGGGAAGAACAATTTTTTAGTGATAGTGGGGGGACAATGTCCATGTATGCGACGTCGATTTACACACCAGAAAGTCACGTTGTTTATCCGCTGAGCGAGGCACGAAAGCAACCCGCTCCACCTATGCCCGAAGGCAGCATCAGTGTTGACGCCGTGCCTGCCGCACCCCGCCAACAACCCATGCCGCTCATGCGCCTGGCGGTGCCGATAATCATGGTGGTAGCCATCGGTGCTGTCATCGGGCTGATGCTGATGTCGGGACGGGGTATCCACCCCATGATGATGATTTTTCCCCTCATGATGCTGGTGAGCATGGCGGCGATGTTCAGCCCACCAACCGGTGACGATGTCGACGACGTGCGCCGGGGCTACGTCCGCCACCTGCGTACGGTGCGCACCGTAGCTATCGACCACGGGCGAATTCAACGCGTCGCGCTTGCCCACAAGCACCCAGACCCACAGGCTCTGTGGTCTATGGTCGGATCCCGCCGAATGTGGGAGGCAAACACCGCAGACGTCGACGATCTGGCAGTGCGTTTGGGGGTCGGCTCCGTAGCACTGTGCACCCCGCTTGAGGTTGCCGAACCCACTTACAGTGAAGACGCCGACCCCGTGTGCGCCATCTGTCTGCGACACGTGCAGCGAAGCGTTGGGATTGTCGAAGACGCTCCTATCACCATGGAGTTCGCGCACTTTACCCGCGTGGGGGTCGGTGGGCCCCACGCCGCGCAGCACATCCGGGCCCTGATCAGTAGCCTCGCGTTCTCCTACGGGCCCGAAATGCTCTCCGTCGAAGTGATTGGCGAAGGATTCGAATGGGTGAAGTGGCTGCCACACACCGTTGGGCAGCCTGACCGGGGAGTCGCAGCAGTCAGGGTGTTGATTCTGAGCGAATTGGACGCGGGCATGATCAGCAGCGAAGAAATCGACGACCTCATCCACGATGGGGGACCACAACACCAGGGCTACAACATCGTCTTCGACGTAGTCACAGCACCTGATGCGCCCACCATCGGACGCATGCGCCAATCGGATATTTACTTCGATGTGCGCGACGGGGATATCCGTGTGCCATCGGCCAACGGAATGGACACCCTCTGCCGCGCAGACCTGCTCAGTGAACAATTAGCGACTATCACAGCCCGGAAAATGTCCGGCTACCGTCGACCCGTAGAAATAACCGGAAAACGCTCCACACGCCTTCTGCCATTGCTTGGATACGACAATCTCCACCAGTGGAAAACCACCATGTGGTCCGCACGACGCCAAGGACGCGACAGGCTACGGGTGCCCATCGGACTCGACCGCCAAGGACATCCCCTAGTGATCGACCTGAAAGAATCCGCGCAAGGTGGAGACGGCCCCCACGGCTTGCTCATTGGTGCGACCGGCTCAGGAAAATCCGAACTTCTACGCACCCTCGTCGTCGCCTTGGCAGCAACACACAGCCCAAGCGAACTGAACATGGTGCTCGTCGACTTCAAAGGTGGCGCGACCTTCCTCGGACTCGAACAGCTACCGCACACCGCTGCAGTGATCACCAACCTAGCAGAAGAATCCGTCCTGGTGGAACGCATGCACGCCGCCATCAGTGGTGAGATGAACCGCAGGCAAGAACAACTACGCAAAGCCGGAAACTTCGCCAACGTCGACGCCTATAACGAAGCAGCCCACCGCGCGGGCACCGAACCCATGCCAGCACTGTTCATCGTCATCGACGAATTCTCCGAACTTCTGGCACAGCACCCCGACTTTGCCGAACTCTTCGTCGCAGTCGGCCGCCTTGGACGTTCGCTCCACATCCACCTCCTGCTCGCCAGCCAACGACTCGAAGAGGGAAAACTCCGAGGACTGGAATCGCACCTGTCCTACCGCATCGGACTCAAAACCTTCTCAAGCGCAGAATCCCGCCAAGTCCTCGGAGTGACCGATGCCTACACGCTGCCCTCACGCCCAGGCGCCGGATACCTCAAACGAGACGCCGAGGGGGTCCTTGGATTCCACACAAGCTACGTATCCGGCACACTCGAAGCCAAAGAACTCGAACAACCAACCACCACGCAAACCCCAGGCCACAACGAAAACTCCGCAGTTCAACCATTCACCCTGCGCACCCTACAAGCACAAGCGCAGGGACAATCGGCAGACGCGGCGTCATCACCCAACGACAGTCAACACAACGCCCAACCTGCCACCCGCACCACCCTTCTCGCCGCCATCGCCGAAGGCGCACAACAACAAGCCGGACGCCGCGGACTGCGCGCCCACTGCATGTGGCTGCCCCCACTACCACCACGTATTTCCCTAGGGCAGCTCATCGGAAGCGCACAACCCAACCACGGCGGACACACTGACACCGCCGAGGATGCCAACACCCTAGCCTGCACAATAGGCATCATCGACCGCCCCTACCACCAACGCCAAGACCCCTTCGTGCTCGACATGGGTAGCTCCGGAGGACACATGGCGCTCTGTGGAGGCCCACAATCCGGAAAAACGACAGCGCTACGCACCCTCGTGCTATCCATCGCCGCAACGCACAACACCTCCCACGTCCGCTTCTACATCATCGACTTCGGTGGCGGACTCCACGACCTCAACAGCCTGCCCCACGTCGCAGGAATCGCAGGCAAAAAAGACAAACAACGCGTCGAAAGGATCATCGACGAAGTAACCGGACTGATCGACAACACACAGACAAACACCACCGACCCACACCACACCATCCTCATCGTCGACGGATGGCACGTCCTCGGCCACGACCACGAACACCTACTCGACCGATGCGCCCGAATCGCCGCAGACGGACCCAGCAACGGAATCCACCTAGTGATGAGCACCCAACGCTGGACAACCGTACGCCCCGTCATCCGCGACCTCATCCACCACCGAATCGAACTCAAACTCGCCGAACCCATGGACTCACTCATCGATAGGAAAGCACAAATTGCGCTGGTGGGCGCGCCGGGCAGAGGGCTCACCCCAGCAGGTGAACACATGCTGATCGCGCACACATCACCCCAAGACACCGCCCACGTAAGCTCCATGACCCAGGGCATGCCACCAGTACCAGCACTCAGAGTGCTACCGACACACCTATCGCTGCAAGAAGTCCAAGCAGAACTCGACGCAATGGCAGCCAGGGGACAAGCCCCCACGCCAGAAACCAACACCCACTGGATTCCACTAGGAATAGGCGGAAGCGACCTCGCACCCGTCGGCTGGACACCACACACCAGCCCACACCTACTAGTCATCGGTGCACGTGCCTGCGGAAAATCCACAACCCTACGCACCATCATGCAAGGCATCAGCGCCATAGGCAGAGAACAGGCACGAATGATCGTCATCGACCACCGACGACGCCACCTCGGCATGCTTGAGCAAGACATGCTGGCGGCCTACTGCCCCGCGACGTCAACAAGCACAGAAGCAATAAAAAACCTCTGCGTCACGCTGAAAAGCCGACTACCAGGGCCCGACATCAGCCCAGAACAACTACGCAAACGCAACTGGTGGAGCGGACCAGAACTATATCTCTGCATCGACGACGCAGACCTACTGGAAGAACAACTACTGCTGCCCCTGAAAGAATTCCTACCCCTATCAGCAGACATCGGACTTCACGTAGTCCTAGCGCGCAAAGCCGGAGGCTTCAACCGCAGCCTCTTCGGCCCACTCATGAGCGAACTCAAAGACCAAGTACCGGACGTCATCGTGATGGACGCCGACCGCGAAGCCGGGCCAATCTTCGGGGTGAAAACCACCACCCAACAACCCGGCAGAGCCATCCTGGTGACACACGGCCATAACGCAGGAACCATCCACATCGCCCAACCCGACACCCCACCGAACCAAACGGAACAACAATCATGAACACCGCACACACCGACAAAGCCACACGCTGGACAGTCAACGTAGCCCTCGGACGAGCCGCCACGGTGTTCAGCATCATCGACGGCAACACCGGCCAACAACACGGGACAAAAACCTACCGCTTCGACCTACCCTACGAAGGACTACAAGATGGCTGGGCAGTAGCCGGAATCATCCAACAAATGAGCGACCTGATCGACGCTGCCGAACGCGATGCAGGCGACCTACAAGCCGCAAGCCCGCAAAACATCGCCATCAACATCACCGAAGAACCCAGCCGCAGCGACTCCGATGCCAGCCAAGAAACCGAACAAACCTCAGCGGGAGTACAACACCTTATAACCGCGCTGCAACAAAAAGGCTACGACGTCGACGCGCAGAACCCCCAGGAACCCACAGAAGAGACCCCCAGTGCACCACAGTCGACGCACACCACGCAGGCAGAACAAACCCAGCCACAAGCCACACCGCAACGCTCGCACATAGAGCGACCCACGCGACGTCAGCACCCAAAGAAACACCGCATGCGGCCACAAGGCCGCGGGAAAACCCGCATCCAAACGACTACCATCACGGCAGCCGCAACTCTAGTGCTCGCTCTGTCCGGGTTCTTCATCCTGACCTCCAACGGAAGCGGCCAAGAACACGAACAGTCGCATGCACAGCCCACCACTAGCCGCGCCGCAGCCCCGGCCCAGAGCACGCCAAGCACAACAACAATCACCCCAGGCCCCGCGACGTCATCAAGTCAAGCGCAACAGCCCGCCACCATCCGAGAACTGCACGGACTGAGCTTTCAAGCACCACATGGCTACGAGGCGCAAGAGCTACCCGACGGGCGCCTCCAACTATCAGGCCAACATCCAGAGCTGAGGATCTACTTGGCGCGCGACGACCTTCACGGGACTGACGCCGACCTGATCTTGAAACAAATGAGGCAGGAAATCACCCAATCGCCGGGCACCGAACTCGCAACGGACAGCGCTTTCGGTGCTGAAGCAAGAGACACCGGACTGTTTTACACGGAAGACCCAGGTGACGGCAGCGCGACCTATTGGGCGGCATGGATTGAACAGGGGCAACTGATCAGCGTCGGATGTCACGCGCAGCATTCACTAGAGATCAGCCACCGGGCACTGTGCCGCGCAGTAGAGCACACCGTGAAACTCAGCGGCTAACAATGACTATGTAACTGGGGTTGAAAAACTGCAGCTCAGATGGGGTTGTGAAAAAATTTAAAAACTTTTAGATTCTGGGGAACCTGCCTCATAGGCGCTACGTCTAATACGTATGAAGGGAATTTAAGGGAAAAATTCTCTAACGGGGGGACAACCACCGTGAAGCACCCTTCTGAAAACAGCAAGCATCGTTTAACAACGAAAGGTGGGACGACACAATGTCGACACTATTTAGGACTGAAGCTGATGTGATGGTCGCGACCGCTGGTCGAGTCGATGACGTCAACAACCAAGTGCAAGGCGAACTCGGCCGGCTGCGGGGAGTCGTCGACGGGGTCCGCTCCAGCTGGGAGGGTGCTGCACAAGTGTCCTTCGACAGCTTGATGCAGCGCTGGAACACCAGCGCACGCGACCTTCAAGACGCGCTAGCGAGCATTTCGGACAACATCCGGTCCAACGCGAAGCACTTCGAAAACGTGGAAGCCGACAACGCTGCGGCATTCAACCAGGTTGGCGGCCAGGGGCTGGCCCTCTAACAACTGCCAGATCCACAGTCCAGACAATCTCACGAGGAGACAACACACTATGAACAGTGCAATCAAGTACCAATTCGGTGCGATCGAAGCAGCCGCCGCAGACATCAATGCTTCCAGCGGACAGATCAACGCCATGCTGGATGACCTAAAAAGAGGTATCCAGCCGATGGTCGCCACCTGGGAAGGTGACTCTGCAACCGCCTACCAAGAAGCCCAGATGAAGTGGGATAAAGCAGCCGCAGAGCTCAACCAGATTCTTGCGACCATTGCTCAAGCAGTGCGCCAGGGTAACGACCATATGTCGGAAATGAACCGCGCGGCAGCTTCGAGCTGGATGTAACAAGCCTGCTGCGTTCGCCGTGAGCACGATGTGCGCAGCACATTAAAAATAGATCGATTGACCAATGTAGAGAAAGGAGGCTGCTTGGAACGACACTAGGAATAAACTATGAGGACACCCTCCCGGTTGCGCAGGTACTGTTGAACTAGACCGATCCCCCGGAAAACAAACGCGCAGCCGGGAGGACGCATGTTCGGGGAACTTTAACATTTGTTTCGGACCTGCTTTTCCGTTATTATTCTTGAGTTCGAGTTTGGAAGCTTCCAGCAGTTGTCAAGTCCTGCTGAAAGCAGCAGGCTAGTGCGGGTCTCCACCGGCCGCCGTACCTAACGCCTTTCTGATCTTGTGTGGCTGGCAGTCCTAGACAGACTTATAAGGAGTCATTTTGTCTACTTTCCACCCTAAGAGCGGTGACATTACCCGTAAGTGGTACGTCATCGACGCCACTGACGTGGTTTTGGGTCGCCTGGCTTCCCAGGTTGCAGACCTGCTGCGCGGCAAGGGCAAGCCCTACTTCGCACCCAACGTTGATTGCGGTGACTACGTCATCATCGTCAACGCTGACAAGGTTCACATTTCCTCCAACAAGCGCGACCGTGAGTTCCGTTACCGCCACTCCGGTTACCCGGGTGGTCTGACGACCATGACCCTGGGTCGTTCCATGGAGCTGCACCCCGAGCGCGTCGTCTTCGAGGCTATCGAGGGCATGATGCCGCACAACAAGCTGACCCGCCAGTCCGTTAAGAAGCTGCGCGTGTTCGCTGGCGCTGAGCACCCCTACGCTGCTCAGAAGCCTGAAACCTACGAGATCAAGCAGGTGGCACAGTGACCGATCAGAACATCAACGACAACTTGGTAGCTGAAGCTGCTGCTGCAGCTAGCGAAGAGTTCACCAACACCATTGGTGATGCAGTTGCAGTCGAGGCTGAGGTTGCTGCTCCCGTTATCATGGATGGCCCCATCCAGACTGTTGGTCGCCGTAAGCGCGCCATCGTCCGTGTTCGCATGGTCGAGGGCAGCGGTAAGTTCGTCTGCAACGGTCGTAGCCTGGAAGAGTACTTCCCGAACAAGCTGCACCAGCAGCTGATCAAGGCTCCGCTGGTTCTTCTGGACCGCGATGGCCAGTTCGACATCCACGCTAACCTCACCGGTGGTGGCGCTAGCGGTCAGGCAGGCGCTTTCCGTCTGGCAATCGCTCGTGCACTGAACCTTTACAACCCGGCTGAGCGTGCCGCCCTCAAGAAGGCCGGCTTCCTCACCCGTGACTCCCGTGCCGTGGAGCGTAAGAAGGCTGGTCTGCACAAGGCCCGTCGCGCACCGCAGTACTCCAAGCGTTAAGTCTTACTTTTACGCTGCTCGACACCGCGCCGTTCACTGCTCGTCAGTGGGGGCGCGGTGTTTTTATGTCTTGTGAGCAAACCAACAAAGAATCAATGTTCCTTCAACACGAAGAAGGAGATCCTTGCTCGCCATAAAGCTGGCGAATCCAAGCATGCTCTTGCCGAGGAATGTGGACTGTCCTCGCCCAGCCTGATCAGCCATTGGGTGTGGCAGGTCAACAAAGGCGGCATTGATGCACTGCGACCGAAGCCCAAAGGCAGGCATAAAGGTTCAGCTCGCCCCGCGCCGCTGACCGAAGAGGAAAAACTACGTCGCGAAAATGAGCGGCTGAAGGCGGAAGTAGCGTATCTAAAAAATTGAGGGACTTGAGGGAGTAGCGACGAGGCTGAAAGTCGAGGCTATCATCACCCTCAAGTCAAAGCATCGCCTTGATGACTTAATTTCCGCATCTGGCCTGGACAGGTCGACTTTTTTTTTAAACATCAGCGCCGTCGTGGCAAGCCAGACAAATATGCCGATCTTAAGATACCATCACCATGTTCAGCCCGGGTGAAGGACTTATTGCGCACACTGACCAGGACTTCCAGTACCAGCACTCAAGCTGGCGCGATCTGATTACAAGCATTGGTGGTGTGTAGTCAATGTCGCGGAAGGGTAATTGCTACGACAATGCGGTGATGGAGAATTTCTTCGGGCATCTGAAAGCAGAGATGTACCACGGTGTTCGGTTCAACAGTGTCGATGAGTTCTGCCGAGCCATCGATGATTACATCCTGTGGTACAACACGACCCGACTTCAAGAACGATTCAAGGGTCTGGCCCCGATGCAATATCGGAACCAGACCCTTGCACAGACCCTAGTCGTTTAGAATTAACCCAGTCCGGAAAACGAGGCCCAGTTCAAAAGGTCCCCGGGGTGACAAGGGCCCCGGCTCCCGCACCTGCACCGGCTGCAGCTCCTGCTGAAGAACACGGTAAGGGTCTGCCCAAGAACTAAGACCTACGCGGTCACTCATTAGTTCATGCATCGCCTGTTCTTTTGGTGCGAGCACTCTATCGAAAAGGGGTGTGAGCGCTCAAAAGGGCAGGCTTTTGCTCTTTTACAAGGCGCGAAACTTTTTCACATCGGTCGCTGATACACTCTCCCATCGGGAGCTAATAGCGCTGCCGGATAAAGGGAGAACAGCTAACGTGGGACAGCCAGCACAAGTACAGCAATCGACGCATCGTATCGGATCGAGGATTCGCCGAGTCAGTGGTATCGACGGACTGCGTGGTGTTGCTGTTGCTGCTGTCGTCATTTATCACTTTTTCGGAGACGTCTTCCCCGGTGGGTATCTCGGCGTTGACGTATTCTTCGTGCTGTCTGGATTTTTGATTACCTCTTTGCTCGTCCGGGAAAAGGTCGCTAACGGCACGGTATCCCTGAAACAGTTCTGGATTCGTCGCGCTCGACGCATCTTGCCCGCCGCGCTCACCGTGCTTGCTATTGTTACGGTTCTGTCAGCGATCATCGGTGGAGACGCAGGTGTCGGCCTCACAGCACAATTTCTCGGAACTCTGGTTTTTGCTAACAACTGGGTCCAGATAGCGGGGTCCCACAGCTACTTTGTAGACACCGGCGTGCAGGTATTCGCTCACTATTGGTCTCTGGCGGTCGAGGAGCAGTTTTATTTGCTGTGGCCGCCGTTGTTCGCAGCTATCACCGGGGGTCTTGTTGGCGGTCGTGCCCTGCGCGGTGCAGCCCTGCGCACCCGTTTGACCGCGGCTGCGGTCTTAGCGGCGATCCTCGGCGCGGTGTCTTTTGCCCTGATGGTGGCGTTGTATAACCCCGAGGCAGACCCTACCCGTGTGTATTATGGGACCGATACGCACTCCTTCGGTTTGCTCGTCGGTGTAGTTCTGGCGATCGTGATGACTTCCGACAGTTCAGATGCGACGGATTCCTGGCCACAGCGACGAAACCCGTTGCGCATTCCGGTGGTTGCTGCATTGTTGGGAACCCTTGCGGCAGCAGGCTTAGTGGCGCTGTTTTTTACACTGCCAGATACTAGCCCCGTGACGTATAGGGGAGGTCTACTCGCGGGCTCGATTCTTACGGCGATCGTGCTGGCAAATGTCGTAATGGAAACGGGTCCGGTCAGCTACCTCATGCGGGTGCGTCCCCTTCGGTGGTTGGGGGAGCGTAGCTTTTCGCTTTACCTATGGCATTGGCCGGTGATTGTGCTACTGCGTGAGTTGTTGTTCGGTTATAGCTGGGGGCGTAATCCGTGGCTGCTGGGTGTGCTAGCGCTGGCGATTTCTGTACCGTTGAGCCACTGGTCGTATGCCCGGGTGGAGACCCCGATTCGTCGTAAAGGGTACCGGGGCGCGATTCGCGGGTGGATCCGGGAGGCAGTATCGCCAGGGCCCCAGTCACGTCGTATCGCGGTGGGGTATGCGGTGGTCACTATTTTTGCCACTGGCTCGATTGCTGCCTTCGCTTTGTCCCCGAATCAGACCACCTTGGAGCGGGACTTGGCAGAGATCAGTGCCGGTAGTGGTAACGATGCGCCCGAAAAGGCGCAGTCCGTTCAAGAGGTGAAAGAAGTTCGGGCGATGCCTACGGGGGACCAGATCACGGCCATCGGCGATTCGGTGATGCTCGCTAGTACACCAGCGCTTGAAGAACGCTACCCGGGTATCTACATTGATGCGGAAGTTTCCCGCGCGATGTTGTCGATTGGTCCGACGATCGACCAATTGGAGGCAACTGATTCGCTGGATCCGTTTGTGGTACTGGGCTTTGGCACAAATTCCGCGATCGAGCCAGAAGTGATCGACGAGGTCATGGACAAGCTAGGCCCGGATCGCATCGTGGTGGTGACGTTGCCTTATGGCGATCGCTACTGGATTCCGATTTCTCAACAGACAATTATTGACGCCGCGGAACGTCACCCTAACCTGTATGTTGCGGATTGGTGCCACGCCGCGCAGTCGGATCCGTTGGCGTTGCGTCAGGACTTGATCCACCCGACTGAGGAGGGTGCGGTGTTGTACGTGGATGCGGTGACGGCAGCGTTTGAGCAGTGGACCTTGCAGGACGAGGACGCCAAGGTGATCCCCGAGGTGTGCTCGTAAATCCTTGCCGGCTGTCTGTGCGGCCTGTAAAGACCACTTGAGGGCCCTTTGGGGGCATACTTGGTGGCTATGAGTCGACTTTTTGGTACTGATGGTGTGCGAGGCCTTGCTAATAAGGCTTTGACTGCGGAGCTTGCGTTGAAGCTGGGTGCGGCCGCAGCTCACGTTTTGACCAGCGAGAATCGCACATCCAAGCGTCGACCTGTTGCTATTGTTGGCCGCGATCCGCGTGTGTCGGGGGAGATGTTGGCGGCGGCGCTGTCTGCGGGCATGGCGAGCCGCGGCGTCGATGTGTTGCGCGTGGGTGTTTTGCCGACACCTGCTGTTGCTTTCCTGACCGATGATTATGGTGCGGACATGGGTGTGATGATTTCCGCATCGCATAACCCCATGCCCGACAATGGCATTAAGTTTTTCGCCGCCGGTGGCCACAAGCTAGCTGACGAGGTCGAAGATGAGATTGAGCGCGCGTTGCACTCCCTCCCAGAGACGGGCCCTACCGGCCATGGCATCGGTCGTGTCCTTGAGGAAGCCCATGACGCCCAGGAGCGATACTTGCAGCACCTGTCGGAGTCTATGCCGGCGAACTTGGATGGCATCAAGGTAGTTGTTGACGCCGCGAATGGTGCGGCTTCAGATATCGCACCGTTGGCGTATGGTGCTGCGGGTGCTGAAGTTGTGGCAATTCACCACGAGCCCAATGCCTATAACATCAACGATCACTGTGGTTCGACCTACATTGAAGAAACTCAGCGTGCAGTCGTTGAACACGGGGCTGATATCGGCTTGGCTCATGACGGTGACGCCGACCGTTGTCTTGCTGTGGATGCAGAAGGCAACGTTGTTGACGGGGATCAAATTATGGCGATTTTGGCGCTGGCGATGAAAGACAATGGCCAGCTGACCAAGAACACCCTCGTCGCCACGGTGATGAGCAACCTGGGACTTAAGCTCGCTATGGATGAAGCCGGCATTACCTTGCGCACCACGGCCGTTGGTGACCGCTATGTGCTCGCTGAGCTCACTAATGGGGGTTATTCTCTGGGTGGCGAGCAATCAGGCCACATTGTGCTACCTGACCACAGCACCACCGGTGATGGTGTTCTGACCGGGCTTGCCTTGATGTCTAGGATGGCCGAAACGGGACTGAGCCTCAAGGCTCTCGCCGGAGCTATGACGGTGTTGCCGCAGGTGCTGATTAACGTACCCGTCTCGGACAAGTCGATCATCGCTGAACACGAACGCGTAGTTGCCGCAATCGCCGCCGCAGAAAGTGAGCTGGGATCGTCTGGCCGCGTGCTGCTGCGCCCCTCTGGAACTGAGGAACTATTCCGAGTCATGGTGGAGGCAGCCGACGCAGAAACCGCCCGAAAAGTGGCTGGACGCCTCGCCGCAGTCGTCGCAGACGTCTAAAGTCGCCTGGACGCCGCAACCCCCGCGACGTCATCAATAAAAAAATTTTAGACCCTCGTGGAACCCACGGGGGTTTTTCTACGTCCAAGTATGTGAGGGGAAAAACCACCGAAAAAATTTTAAGCACAACAATGCAAGGGGGACACATGGGTCACGACATGGACGTTGACATTGATGCCGCCATTGATCTGCTCAATGAGCTTGTGCGTGAAGCACGCACCCAGCTCGCAGCGCACAATGCGGACTTACCCTTCCTACCTGCGCAGGCTTTGGGAAGGGACTTTCGGGACCATGCCATCGCCCTGCACGGGATGATGATGCGCGTTCATCGCAATAACTACCGACAAATGCGATGGATGGCAGGGGTTAGCGAGAAAGGAATCTCACTGGTCAAACAGTTGAAAGAACAGGACTTATCAGCACAGCGCTGGTTCGACACAGGGGGCAACGATGACTAGTTACCCAGCAGTAAGTGATTACGCCGCGTCCGTCGACGCACTCCATGCGGGCTCTCGTGGCCTGTACCGAGGGCCTGCGGTGGGCGCTGCGGAAATATCCGAACGTTTCGCGTCGACCGCAGGGCTGGACACAAACGCATTGCGCGCAAGCGGGCGAAGCACCCGCGGCTCTGCGGACATGAGCACGACGAAGTATCTGTGGCCGCTGCTTCGGCCGATCGTTCAAATCGCGGGCCGAGAGCTCATTGCCCAAGGCGTAGGCGGCATTGTTGGGATGGTGCTCAAGGGCCTCAGTGATGCGGATGAAGTCGAAAAAGACAGCAATGATGCAGGGAATACTATTGATGCGATTGAAGCGGATATGGATGCTCAGACGGCATTTATCGCGCGCCAACTTAAAAACCTGATCGATGGGGTGGTTGCCAAGCTGAGCGTAATTGACCCGGTTAAACATCCAGCAGTGGTCGCCCAAGTCGTTGAGATAGGTGCCGGGCTTATCGACCAAGCGGCCAGTATCCTTCTGGGGGCCGCCTCCGATCGCGACACTGCTCTGCACGAATTGCTCGAAGCTCTCACTGCGAAAGTTGAAGCGATAGCCTCCTGCGAGCAGCGATGCCCGGCGGTCCTGGAGACAGATGATCCGGCTGTACAGGAGGTAACTACGCAACCAGCAGGCGCATGTAACACACCCCAGCCCGTCGGGGGCGGCTCTGCGTCCGGTGGTGGGGTAGCCGGTGGCAGTGGTGGAGGAACCGGTGGTGGCGGGAGTGCCCCAGTTGGTGGGGCGCCCGTCGCTCCGGCGGCTGCAGGTGCACAGCAGGCTCCACCCGCTCAGTCAGCGGGGCAGGCACCAATGGACAGTGCTCCATCGGGACAATGTGCATGCGCTGGCGCCCAGCATAGCCCAACGTGCGCGTGCGGCGACATGGCTGAAGAACAGAGGAAGCAATCGGAGCGGACTGGCTTGCGCACACCCGTGCAGACTTCTGCTGCGCATTGCGACACTGACGACACATGCGATCCCAAGCCTGGCACCCCCACTGTTGATGCTCATGACGAGGATCAAGACAGCGCTAGGGACACCGACGAGGGTGCGGATGAAGGAGCCAATGATGGGCAGTCGGACGACTCTGGCGATGGTGATAGCACCGGTGCGCAAGGGGGACTGTTGGCGCGGATCTTCGGGGTGGACTTTAACCTCGGCGACCTGTTGCACAAGGTGGTCGGCACCGGTGGAATTGGAATGCTTATTGCCGGAATCGGTCAGCTCGTGCAATACGCAATTGCTCATGGGGGCGAGCTTGTGAGCCACATCCAGCAGGGAATCGGACACGTGGTCAACCAGGTGAATCAAACCCTCGGGACATGGGGGATTGGCCCCCACGCTGCACCCGCGGGTGCCGCGGCCGAGCCCATCCAGGCGCCAGCGGCTGAGCATTCGGGCGTGGATATCTGCCCGTCTGCACCGGCTGATTCTGCACCGCAGCCTGTGGCGCAGAATGTGACTGCTCAGGCCACCCAAGAGCCTGTGTACGACTATCCGAAAGAGAAAACCGCGGCCGCCCAAGCTGCACCAGCTGTGAAAGGTATCGTCCGGACAGGAGGACAGTGGACATGAACCCGGAATTTTCCCGCATTTTAGATTCTTACAGGCAGCAAGCCGAAGAACGCCTTCGTCAATTTGATGCGGCTGTGGAAAAGGCGATTGAGCAGGCGAATGCCGTGGGTGAGAAAGCTGATCATGCGCCCAGCAGATCAACCGCAGATGCAAGTAATTCGCTGAGTGAGCACGAGCCCAACGAATCCGTAGACTACACGTCCCAAGTGCCAGGCCTACGCCCACGCAAGCAGCGACGCCCGGCAGTGGAGCACAGCGGGGCGTCGCTATATGGGCTTGGTTGAGACTTTTAAATCAGGCTTGCGTGCGAAGCAATGTCCGAGTGGGGAATGGTGTCGAAACCCTTCCCCTTTGCCTCGTTGTCTGAAAAACCTGCGTATTTCTTTTCCCCGGCGAGTTGGTGAAGCAAGAAACCGGTAATGAGTCCGCGCGCAATTTCTCGGGGACCGGCTTTGGGCAAGCCCATGCCGATGGCCACGCTGAACATCGCGTTTTCCGCAAAACCGATAGATGTGGCCTTCTTGATTTCACGGTAAACCACGGGGCCGCCGTAGTTGAGTGCGACCTTTGCCGGGTTGCCGGCATCGAGCAGTTGGTTTTCGGCGGAGCCAATGATCAAACCGGGAACGTTAAGCAGACGGGCAATGTCTTCTGCCGGTGGGGTGGTCACAGCCGGATACGCAGCAACGACTGCTTTCAATGCGGGACGATCCGCGGCTGCGAGGATGGCAGCGCCACCGCCCATCCCGTGGCCTACGACGCCTAGCTTGTTCGGGGAGACCGTCGTTTTACCGGTGCCGAGTTTGACCCCTGCGAGGATCTGCAGGCAGGTTTCTAAGTCGGAGGCAAACCCTTGGGTGTTGGGAGCGATACCTTTTTCGGTATTGGGAGCGGCGACGACAATGCCCCAACTAGCTAGGTGGCGCAGCGTCGCATGGTAGCGCGAAATATCAGTCATCCAATCGTGCCCGAAGGCTACTGCGGCACGCCCTGAACCGGATGCGGGGGCGTATACCTTGCCGGGAATGCCGGCATAGTCAAGGTCGCCGACGAGAACCCGTTCAGGTCCGCGTTTGGATAGATACGCTAGGAGCTTCTTCAAATTCTCAGCCACCCCCATAACAATAGTAGAAGGAAGGTACTATAGGCGGCATGTGTGGAATTGTCGGATATGTTGGTCACCGTAGTGGTTTGAATGTTGCCCTGGAAGCGCTCCGTCGAATGGAATACCGAGGCTACGATTCCTCAGGCATCGCGGTTGCTGATGGCCAAGGCGGGTTGGGTGTCGTCAAACGCGCCGGCAAGCTCGCTAACCTGGATGATTTGATCGAGGAGGTTGGGGCTGACACCCTTCAAGGGTCAACGGCTATCGGCCACACTCGTTGGGCAACTCACGGCCGCCCCACCGATGTCAACGCGCACCCGCATGTCAGCTTCGACAACAAAGCTGCGATTGTTCATAACGGAATCATTGAAAACTTTGCGCCACTGCGAGCTGAGCTTGAAGCAGCTGGTGTTGAGTTGAAATCCGACACGGACTCTGAGGTCGCTGCTCACCTGCTCGCCCGTGCGTACAACGAGGGCGACACCGCCGGAGATTTTGAGGCCAGTGCACGCCTAGTGCTGAGCCGCCTGGAGGGTGCTTTCACGCTGCTGATGATGCATGCTGATCATCCAGACAAGATCATCGCCGGTCGCCGCTCCACCCCATTGATCGTTGGCGTGGGTGACAACGAGATGTTCTTGGGCTCTGACGTTGCTGCTTTCATCGAATACACGAAGGATGCCGTCGAGCTTAACCAGGACAATATGGTGATTATCACCGCTGATGGTTACGAGATTTTCAATTTTGATGGGAGCCCTGCCCAGGGCAAGCCCTTCCGCATCGACTGGGACCTGGCAGCTGCAGAAAAGGGTGGCTACGACTCCTTCATGATGAAGGAAATTCATGAGCAACCCGCAGCTGTGCGTGACACATTGGCAGGCCACTTCCGGGACGGTCGCGTGGTGCTGGACGAGCAGAACCTGAGCGAGTCTGACATGAAAAACCTCGACAAGGTTTATGTTGTCGCCTGCGGCTCTGCCTACCACTCTGGGCTACTCGCGAAATACGCCATCGAGCACTGGGTGCGTATCCCAGTTGAGATCGAGGTGGCTAGCGAGTTCCGCTACCGAGACCCGATTTTGGATTCTCGTACCCTAGTGGTTGCCATCTCACAGTCTGGTGAAACCGCAGATACGCTGGAAGCCGTGCGCCACGCGAAAGCACAGGGAGCGAAAGTTTTGGCGGTCTGCAACACCAACGGGGCGCAGATTCCTCGCGAAGCCGACGCTGTGCTCTACACCCACGCGGGACCTGAAATTGGTGTGGCTTCTACCAAGGCTTTCTTGGCCCAGGTCGCAGCTAACTACATCATTGGTTTGGCGTTGGCACAGGCTCGAGGCACCAAGTACCCGGATGAGATTGCCCGGATTTGGTCCGACCTGGAGTCCATTCCCGCGCAGATTGAACAGGTGCTGACTTGTGAGGAAGAAATCCTGCGGATCGGTAAGAACCTCGGTCCCATCCCGACCATGCTCTTCCTAGGCCGCGGGGTAGGTTTCCCGGTCGCCCTGGAAGGTGCGCTCAAGCTCAAGGAGCTCGCGTACATTCACGCGGAAGGCTTCCCCGCCGGCGAGCTCAAGCATGGTCCGATTGCCTTGATTGAGGATGATCTGCCGGTGGTTGTGATTGTTCCTTCCCCCCGCGGCGTCAAGACCCTGCATTCCAAAATCGTGTCCAACATTCAGGAAATCCGCGCCCGTGGTGCTAAGACAATTGTCATCGCGGAGGAAGGCGACACTGCAGTGGAACCGTTCGCAAACTGGTTGGTGCGGTTGCCTAAATCCTCAACCATTATGCAGCCGCTGTTGGCCACAGTTCCCCTGCAGTTCCTCGCTGCAGAAATCGCCCGCCAGTGCGGTAACGAAGACATTGATAAGCCCCGCAACCTGGCAAAATCCGTTACCGTCGAGTAGATATACAGCGTCGTTACCATCATGAAATCCCGTGCAGCAGTAGCTGCGGTGATCGTGAGTTCCCTCGTTTCTTCAACATTGTTAGGGCAGGTGTCGCCAGTAGCTCATGCTGCAGGCCTGCATTACCCTAATCCGCCGGCGCCTCGCGCACAGGCAGAGGATCCGCTTGTTCAAGCAGCCGCATACCTGGAGCTTGGCGACCCCGGCCACATGCAGCAGTGTGCAGGCGCACTGGTAGCACCCCAGTGGGTCATTACCGCACAGCACTGCTACGAACAGCAGTGGTGGAAAGATGGTGAGTCCTACAGCCTCATTCGCTTTGGGATAGACGACTCCGCCGAACCTTCTGAACCGGCAGTTTCCGAGCCTGTGGTTACTCAGCCGCTGCCAGTGCCTCCGAAGCAGGATCCTCCGAAGCAGGAGATCCCGAAAAAGCCTACTCCCGATGCTGGTAGTTCCTCGGCGTGGTGGATTCCGCTATTAGTGTTGTTGGCCCCACTAGTCGCTGTCTTCGGTTGGTTGCTTGACCATGGTGGGCATCCCGCAGGATTGATCGCCCCGTGGGGGCGTAGGGGCTAAGTGGTTGTGATGCCAGCACAGCATGCACACGCCGGGATGACCTCTGGTAGTCGCGCTGAGACCGCAGCTGAGGGATTGTGCGGGACCCCGGTGTATACCCCGCAGCAGGTGCGTCGTGCTGAGCAGCCTTTGCTCGCGGCACAGGGCCTGGTCCTTATGCAGTCCGCTGCGTTTGCCGTGGCTGTCGAAGCCGCGGACATGTTGCGCTCCTGCTGTACCACGCGGCGGGTTTATGGGTCGAGGGTGCTGGTTTTGGTGGGGGCTGGGAACAACGGTGGGGACGCCCTGTTCGCCGCGGCAGAGCTGGCGCGTAGGGGTGCGCAGGTGAGGGTTGTTGCTTCCTCGGATTCTGTGCATGCTCAGGGGGCGGAAGCTGCGCGTCGGGCCGGTGTGCGGTGGCTTGATTCGCCGGGCGTCGTGGGCGCGTTTTGTCCTGATCTGATCGTTGATGGTTTGTTGGGTATTGGTGCGGAGGGGCCGCTGCGTGGTTCTGTGCGTGAAGTGATTGATGACGTCGCGGGGTGTGCGGCGGCAGGTACACCGGTGTTGGCGGTTGATCTTCCTTCTGGTGCTGATCCCATGGGTGGGGCGGTGGATCCGGCAACGTTAGTGGCGCAGCGTACAGTGACTTTTGGTGGTGTGAAGCCGGTGCATGTGTTGCGGCGGTCGGTTTGCGGCCGGGTTGTGTGCAGGGGTTTGGGGATTGACGAGCAGTTGCGCCGCGAGCTCCCATGGGGGCTTAGTGTGGATGGGGGTTGTTGGCCGGTTCCGGGGGAGGAGTCGAATAAGTACAGCGGTGGTGTGGTGTCGGTGTATGCGGGTAGTTCTGCGTATCCGGGGGCAGCGGTGTTGGCGGTTGCGGGTGCGGTGAGGGCGACGTCGTCGATGGTTCGTTATGTGGGGCAGTGTGCTCAGCAGGTGCTGTCGGCGTTTCCGAGTGTTGTTGTTGGGGCGGGGCGTAGTGATTGTGTTGTTGTGGGGCCGGGGAATTCGACTGCTGTGGGGGATCTGCTCGACGTACTGCAGCGCGATGTTTCGGTGGTGGTTGATGCTGATGCGTTGACGGCGATTGCTTCGAGTGGGGATCCGGTGCGTGAGGTTCTTCGCGAGCGCTATCGTGCGGGTTTGTTGACTGTGTTGACGCCGCATGATGGGGAGTTTGAACGCATTATGGGGAGCTCGCCGTCCCATTATGCTTCGCGGGTGGATGCGGCGCGTGTGTTGGCGCAGGAATTCGGTGCGTGTGTGCTGCTCAAGGGCCATACCACGGTGGTGGTTAGTCCGGGTGATCATCAACCAGCGTTGATTATTCCTTCGCAGTCCTCGTGGGCGGCGACCCCGGGCTCGGGGGATGTGTTGTCGGGGGTGTTGGGCGCTGTGGTTGCTGCGCAGCCGCGTGTGGAGTCGGTGGCTGTGGCTGCCTACGCCCATGCGCTCGCGGCGTCATCATTTGATGCTCCATGTGATGCGCGCCAGTTAGCGGATGCGATCAGCCCGGCTGTTGCGGAGATCGTTGCGAGGTGGCGTCGTGGTGGGTCCTAGAATGGTTAGCTATGGATATGGCCTATACCGAGATCAATCTGGATGCTATTGCGTCTAACACCCGTGTGTTGTGTGATGCTGCGCGGGAGCGGGGGGCGCAGTTGATGGCTGTGGTCAAGGCCGATGGTTACAACCATGGGGCGGTGGATGTTGCTCGGGTGATGGTTGATAACGGGGCGGATCAGTTGGGGGTTGCCACGTTGGCGGAGGCGCATGCGCTGCGTGATGCGGGTATTGATGTGCCGGTGTTGTGTTGGATTTGGTCGCCGGAGCAGTATGTTGAGGCGGCGGTGAGTCGGGGGATTACCTTGGGTGTGCCGAGTGTGAGGCACGCACGCAGGGCGGTTGAGGCCGCCGATGTTGTGGGTGGGGAAGTGCCGGTGACGGTCAAGGTTGATACTGGTTTGAACCGTTCGGGTGTGGACGAAGCAGAGTGGGTGGAGTGTTTTGGGCTGTTGGCTGCTGCCCCACGCGTTCGTGTGACGGGTGTGTTTAGTCATTTCAGTTGTGCGGATGGGGGTGATGACGCCGCGGTGGCTGCGACGGATGCGCAGATTGCGGTGTTTGAGCGTGCTATTGGGTGCGCGCGGGAGTGTGGTTTGGAGGTGCCGGTGAATCATATTGCGAATTCTCCGGCGGTGTTGTCGCGCCCGGATGCGTATTTTGACATGGTTCGTCCGGGGTTGGCGTTGTATGGGATTGATCCTTTGGAGGAGCCGACTGAGTTGTCGGCGCGGTTGCGTCCGGCGATGTCGTGGGCGGGCTGTGTCACTGTGGTGAAACCGATTGCTCGGGGGGAGGGCACGAGTTATGGGCTGACCTGGGTGGCGCCGGAGGATGGTTTTACCGCGGTGGTTCCTATTGGCTATGCGGATGGTTTGGTTCGTGCTGCTCAGGGTGCATTAGAGGTCACTATCGCGGGGCGTCGTTACCCGCAGGTGGGCCGGGTGTGTATGGATCAGATTGTGGTGTGGTTGGGGGATAATGCGCATGGGGTCGCGCCGGGTGATGAGGCTGTGGTGTTTGGCTCGGGGGATCGGGGCGAGATGACGGCTGATCAGTTGGCGCGTGGCGTTGGCACGATTGCGTATGAGCTTGTGTGTAGCCCGAAGGGGCGTACGGTTCGACATGTGTTGCGTTCGCGTAGGTGCGAGTCTATGGCGGATACGCAAGCGTTGGGCCGTGAGATTGGTGCGCAGCTGGTGGCGGGCGACGTCATTATTTTGGCTGGTCCTTTGGGGGCGGGTAAGACGACGTTTACGCAGGGGGTGGCACAGGGGTTGCAGGTGAAGGGTCGTGTGACGTCGCCGACGTTTGTGATTGCTCGGGAGCATCGTTCGTTGGTTGGTGGGCCAAGTTTGGTGCATGTGGATGCTTATCGTTTGTTTGGGGAGGACCCTGAGGGGCATTCGGATGCC
>ERZ772942.293-NODE-293-length-21689-cov-4.053758_pt1 | contig 21689 bp, 39 predicted proteins | sample MGYA00511135_ERZ772942 | MGnify/ENA primary metagenome ERZ772942 (study PRJEB29015, sample SAMEA2738099) | human oral metagenome | biome: human oral; feature: human-associated habitat; material: saliva | place: China | collected 2265 ... | reverse complement strand
AGAATTCTGCATTGAAGTTTTCAAAAATGCGTTTAATCACTCCAGGATTAATGTGAACAGTAGAACGAGCTTCCATAATGATTTTATAATCCTCGGCAAGAATGCCGACATCTTCACCTTGCTCATGAATACTTTGCAAATTTGCAATAATGTCCTCAGACATCGTTCCAGCCGCTTCAATTTCAGCTTCAGCTTCTTTAGTGCCCTCTTCTACCTGATTTAAGACAGCCAAGAAATTGTCATCAACATAAGACATATTTATCTCCAACAAAAATAATGATAGCCCAATCAGGCAAAAAGAAATGGACTCCGTTGCAATCAATTGCAGAATCCGGAGTCCTTATATATGAGCGGACCCATTGGCCCCATTATACGCAGTCAAGCGTCTTTAAAAAGCAAATTGTAGTTTGTGCTAAAGCCTAAATTAAGCTTTAGAACCGGTACGGTTTGAAATCACCAAGTAGCCATCGGCATCAACGGAGTGTTCGAAGCTGCTACTGTCGCGCAGCGCAACGAAAGTTTGGCCCAGGGCAGTCAGCATGTTGGCAACAGTAGTGGTTTGACCATTCGGCAGAGTTTTAGTTTCGCCGTTGTATTTGTAGCCGCGAATTTGTGTTTGTGACATAGTTGTACTCTTTCTTTTGTAGTTAGGATTAGCGACGGTAAGTGGCAATGACTTGGCCGTCAACATCGGAAAAAATCAGAGAGTCGCCGTCGATTACGTTGGCACGAACGTACTCTTGGAATTTTTCCAGAGATTCGAACACCAGACGGTTATCAACGCCGGACACGAAAGCTGCTAGGTCGTCAGCATGCATTTCAGTGCTGCCTGCCAATTGACGGGCAACTTCTTCAGCATCCAATTCACGAGGAGTGTCAGACAGGAATGAAGTCAGGTCGTTAACGCTCAGTGGACCGCGTACAGGAGCAGGGGTCGAGGTCGATTGCGGCAAAACAGAAGCCAAGGCTTGGGCAATTTGTTCAGCAGAAAGGTTGCCCCCTGCAATGGTAATTTGAATTTGAGACATAGTATTGTCCTACCAGTTTAGGGTTTTAGGGATGGCATAAGATACCAATGTCAAAATTACTTCGGCTTCGGGGCCGCTGATTGGAATTGAACATTGGGATTTCACACCGCCGTTGTTTTGGGATACGGATAAAAAGTATGGTGATTTTCCTTCCGTTGCTCGGGTCAATTTAATAACCTTTGTCGAGCCGCCGAACTCATGGAACATTTCGGCATCTTGTCCGCGTTTCAGGGAATACAATAGCTGAGACAAATCTGCCATTCCCAATTTTACGCCGATCTTCTTTTGCTCCCATTCGTATTGTTTTTGGTTTCCGGCGCCCTCTTTAATAGGAGCCATCTCCAAATAAATGAAGCCGCTTTTCAGCACGTCTCGGCCATTGGCTTCTTCAACACGAGGATTTGCAAGGCGCAAACGTAATGCAGCCTTAGATTTGTAAACAGCATATTCCAGAGGCTGTTTCGATACATCAAAATTTGCCATATTTATCACCTATTAGAAAGGAATGTCACCAAAGTGGCTTTGTTGTTGCTGCTGTTGGTCTTGTGTCCCTTGGGCTGTTCGTGCAGCTGCTTGTCCCTGATATTGGGAACGAGGTGGCGGCTCTTGAACATTGTAACCATTGCCTGCTTGATGACCAGAACTGCCCTTGTTGCCATAAGCACTCAGCACTGCTGCTGTGATTGCTTCTCTGGCTTCTTTGCTAACAGGGCCGGCTGTTTCTTGATATGTACCGTCTTGTTTTTTATACGATGGGAACAATACAAACGGACCATTGCGACCAGAGTAAATAGAGATGTTAATTTGAACAAAACCGCCAAACTTAACAAATCCACGGGCCAAAGTAGAACCGCTTGAGGAGTTATCCCACAGTGTTACTTGCATATCCATTATTTTTCACCCTTTTTAAAAGTAGTGAAATGACGATAGATACCAAGTTCTGCCAACTCTTCTTTTTTATTGCGGCCATAGAAATGACTGCAATCAGAATAGTAACGAATACGATAGCCGCGTTTAGACAACTCTTTCATAGAAGCGCTCATAGTGCCAAAGAAATCGATGCCGGCAAAAGTCAAATCGTATTCAGATGTTGGCAACAGAAAATCGATATTGTTAAAATGCTGGGCAATATTACCAGAGCCTTTAGATTCAGGAACAACCATCAGGTTCTCTTTCCCGAACCAGTTATCAGACTGAAGTTCAACCTTGATCACCTTATTGGAAGGGAAAAGTTTACCATCAGACCACTTGCTATTTTTGCTACCAGAATAATCAACAGCGATAATCGCGTCATGTTTGATGTGACCAGCAACCAAAGAGCCTTGAAGTTTCTCTAGGCTTTTGTCTGCATTTGGAATCGCTTTGGGGTTTTCTGGATTAGTGGTTTGATCATTCAGCATTGATACAACCAGTACAGATTTTCTTTTTGGGGTGTTTTGTTTTTTCATTTTGTTTCTTTTGTTATTATAGTTATAGAAACAAGGCATTATTTGAACACTACGAAAGAACAGTCAAACGCCTTTTTTAAGAGTCTCTCAAAATCTTCGATATCTAGTTCCTCTTTGCAGGTAGAAAAAGAAACCGACACTTTATTGTGTTCAGGGAATGTATGCCAAGCCCAATGGCTTGTACTTAGTAAAAACACTCCAGTAGACATAGTTCTGTTTCCAAAAATGAAATCAGAATAGCCCACACACTGCATTCCAAGTTCGCATAAAATAAACTCAGAACACCGTTTAATATACCCATGCTCTAGGTATATGTTGGGACTCTTTTTAAAAAAGAGCTCAAAGTTATAATCGTAAATTTCCATAATGCCTCGAGAATTTACCGATAAAGGCGGGACTACTGGCGTACTGCAGCGTAAAACGCCACTTATTGTACTGAGTCCCTTATGGGGCAACGCCCCATTAGTCATACAAGAGCCTTAGCCCCAACGCCAGTCAGACACACAGACCCTCTGCAGCGCAAGTCTACAGTTTGATCCCTAGCCACCCAACTGGAAGCAAAGAGAATATTACTTCTCTTTTATCATAAGCTCCACACTCTCTCGGTGAGTGAGCATTGAAGCTTCTAGATCGTTTAAGAAGACCTTAACACGATTTTCAAAATCTGGTTCGCCAATATGAACGCGAAGTTCGGCAATCATACCTTTTACTTTGGCTTCTTCTACAGCCGCAAAACGTGAATCGTGGGCCAAAGCACCTTGATAGGTCTTGTAGAAAATAAAGGTAATTGCCAAGAATATGATAAAGTAACCCATGTTATTTACCTTCAATTTGTTTGATATTGAATCCAGTTAGTCAAATCAACTGGAGAATCCAAATCTATAAAATAAGAATCTGGTTTAATGATAACTTGCGCCATCCGGCTATATATTGCCACGTTTTTAATAATCTGCATTAACGAAGATATTGCATCTCGCAGCTCGTCTGTTGCGGCGCTACCGTTAATGACATAAACGCGCGAATAGGCGTGATGAAGTTCAACCTTAATGCCATGTTTAATACCGCATAAAGTGACCCTAACAGGGAATGACGGATATGGCATTTCTGGCATGTTATCATTTTCAATAGGCCCAAGATCTTCAGTTGCCAGAGTTTCGTCCCATAGTAGGGCTTTAACCTTGTACATCTTTCCATTGGAAAAACCTAATGTAACGAGTTTATCGCCATTTTTCAAATTCAACAACTTCATTGTTTTATTTTCCAAGTTTAGAATCGGGAAGAAGAGGGCTCAAACAGAACACTATACCCATAATCAAACGGTCTCTTTGCTAAGACTCCATCAAATATATACCCAAATATCCCGTCTGCCAATCCCATTTTAATTAGATTCCAAATTCTGAGAGCCTCTTCAGCTTTCATCTTTTCGAAATGATCTAGGCGCGGTATCATCATATCTTTCACTATGTCCGCGATATAGTCACTCCATAGCTTTCCGTCATCAGAAAAAGGCAAACAATAACGTTTGTATGTAAGCTGGTCATGAGCTTTGACATACGACAAGGACACACCAATTGAGCCGACTCGGAAATAATCGAATTCAAGTTCAACATTCCGCTTTAAAAGGTTTTGGAGGAACGGGTCAATATCCTTGTTTACGAAAATAATTTTATCTTTATCAGTGAGACCGGCAATATGGCTTTCAAGCCACTTCTTTCTTTTATAGAACTTCATATCGACCGTCCTATTGGAATTCCGCCTCCCCAATATCCTGCTTCAAGATGTCTTCTAATAACATTAAAAGCTTCTTCTTGGTCAATGTGATACAAATTCCAAACGATGATAAGCTTTCTGCCATTTTTATGCTCGGCATTTAAATTGTTTACATCAAGATAAACCCGAAGTCTTTCAACTTCTTCTTCTTCAAGCAATTCTCCATTTTGATCGAATGGAAGAATAACTCTCTCTCCATTAGAGGCAAGATGAGTAATGATTTTATCGGAATCAATTCCAGGTAAAACATTCCAATAAAATCCTGCCTTATATATATTTAGCAGCCTTTTTAAGAATGGATTAATGTTCTCTTTCTGTAAAAGGCGGATAGTATTATTATCGGCACCCTTTCGTTTAAGCCTAGACATCTTTTTGAATATATCTGGTTTTGACATTACAGAACCTCATCATTAAGATTAAAGATGGACAGAGGATAGCCATTATTGGCGATGCTACAAAAGATGCAGTTCTTAGCTATCTTGCCCTGTAAGTTTTACTTACATTTCATTTCTTGTCCGCGCAACTTAGCACTTAGAGGAACTTTTGGAAGTGGATACCAGGCGACATCAAATCCTTCACAGAATCTGTCTCTTCTTCCTACTCCAAATTTGCTAACAACCCAAACAATTTTATTCTTTGGCGGCGGAACTTCTTCAGCATCATAACAATACACTTCAGGAGTAGTTAGTACATCCATCTTCCTATTCCTTTCTATTAGCGGAATGTCATTCGGCTCAATTCACCGGTTTCGCGCGAGTAGATAATTACGTTTGCGCCGGCTTCAGACGTCCAACCATGAGAGCTGCTATATGCGTCATTGGCAATCAAAGTTTGATGTTGCTCAACAATAATGCCAAGGCTTTCAACTACACGACGATGATGTTTATCGCCCATGTGTGCATAACGGAATTTGGTCCGCCCCCAGATTTCAGGGAACAATGAAGGAACCACACCGGCCATCTTGGCGAATTGAACTTTATCACCATGATGATAAGCAAGCATAGTTTTACCAAATTCGATTGCGTAGAACGGATAGGCACTCTTAATCACTGCAATGTTTTGATCGTTCTCAAAATAGTATGAGAACAGCTCTTGCATCCACAATGAACCAATTGGGTCATGGTTACCTTGGGCAATCAGAAGCGTTACATTAGTTGCTTTAGTACGGGCGCGTTTTACAAAATAAGCAATGATTCGAACTGCAATAGAGATTAAATCAGAGTATCTTGTATCCTGGTCAAGAACATGACGTGATGCCGGTGTTACCGCTAATTGGGAGTCACTGTGCAAGAAGTCGCCAAGGATATTGATAACAGCATGCTCAGTATGGGGAGTCGCCTCAACCATAGAGTCGATTACACGATAAATCTTTTCTGTGGCAATCTTAGTTGACCACTCTTCGCCGGATTCACCTTGAGATGCGAACATACCCAAGTGGTAGTCGGTAATCGTATATTGAGCCAATAAACCCTCACCGCTAATTGCGCGTGGAACCAAATTAAATGGTGCAGGTTCTACTACATCTTTGAAAGATTCCATTGCACGGCGGACTGTTTCGGCAATCGCATTGCCTTTGCCGTCCTTTTTGACCCATTGTAATTTGACTTTACCTTCAGCGTCATACAGGGTCGAAGTTCCATCACAAGCAGATACGCGGGCCGGCTGTTCAACAGCGCCAGATTGCTTATTTGATTCGGGGAGAGTAAGGACAGCAGGGGCATCTTCTTCATACGCAAATTTAGTCTGGTCGTCTGCGATGCCATCTTCTAGTCGCTTACTCAAAACAGTTACGATATTCCCAATTGTACCAGTGGAAACACCAAGTTTCTTTGCTGCTTTGCGAACACTGCCGCATTCAATCACAGCTTTAAGTTTTTCGCGCTGCCCATCCGTTGTTGCAGCAGCGAGCAATTTCTCAAAATCATATTTAGAAGACATTTGTTGCTCTTATTGTTATTATTGCAAAAAATAAAAAAGAACTGACACATAAAGAAACATATGTCGGATTTAAGGATAAATTTAAAATGAAATTTAAAATACGATCATTAAGACCGCAATTATTTTGTTTTAACTTCTACACCACGCAAGCGCAGTTCTTTTTCAGCCTTAGCGCGACGCTTAGGGCTTAAATTCGGCAACATGCCTTTCAGGGCTTTAACAGACAGGCTCTTAACAGACACCGGCTTTTCTTTTCGTTTTGAAATCAGGCTTTTCATTTTGTTTCCTTTCAAATCAAACAGCCATTTTGGCTTTTAACGGGCCATGAGATTCATAGCCATCAATACGGATATCGTCCATTGTATAGTAGAAAATATCTTTATCTGGATTTAACCACAACTTAGGCAATGGTAATGGTTCGCGCGACAATTGTTCTTTTAAATTGTCAACAGCATTCTCATAGATATGAATATCACCCAAAGAGCCAATTAATTCGCCAACTTCCAATCCGGCTTCTTTTGCCAGCATATGAGTCAAAATAGCATAGGACATAATATTAAATGGAAGTCCAAGAAATAGGTCAACACTTGCTTGTGTCCACATACAATTTAGTTTTCCGTTTTGTACCTGGAATTGTACTTGTGTATGACAAGCGGTCAATGCAGCATTTTCAATTTGCTCAGGACTGTATGACAGCATAATCATTTTACGACTGTTTGGATTTGTTTTCAATTCGTTGATAAGCCATTCCAACTGGTCAAATGTCTCTACATATCCATCATTTCCATAAATAGAAAAATATCTCCATTGAGTACCATATACACAGCCAAGATCCGTATATAGAACTTTGCTGACCATCTTGTCGGACCATGCTTCATAATTGTCAGACCAAATAGTACGTTTGTCTTTCAATTCTGCGCGAGGCTTGCCATATTGAATTTCAGCAAGCCTACGTTCATTAGAACTACCTTCAATAAACCATAACAGCTCAGCTACACAAGCCTTAATAGCCATCTTCTTGGTTGTCAGCACAGGCAGACCTTCAGCTAGATTAAATCGGATCTGACGGCCAAATGCAGTATATGGCGTGGGGATTTCTGTACGGTTCGGCTTAGGTGTTCCATTTTCTAAAACATCCTTAACTAAATCTAAATATTGTTTCATTTATCCGTTCCTTTTATGAATTTTATTAAGGACGTTTGCATGCTGTTTAGCATTTTCCATATTGGTATGCACTAGACGGGAATTTGACAATTGGCGATCTTTATTAGAATCGGTCCAAGTTGCATGTTGTGCATAAAAACCAAAGTCACTAATTTCAATGTACCAATACCTATCATTTAATTTTAATGGATTGGTTTCCGGAGATGGAAACTCATAATTCCCTACCCTGATTGGTTCCGGCTTACGACGAAATGTACCGCTTTTAGCCCATGATGGATGAGCCAAGCACTGCTTCCATTTACCTTCACAACGATATTGCCAAAGTAACCAAGGTTCGTCTGTTTCCATGGCGTCTTCTGCATACTGCATCATTAGTTCAGCATGTGGGTGTTTTGTCATAAACAAACTCCATAATTAAGAAAACAACCGCCCCGTTTCACACAGGGCGGTTTTATATTTGTCAGTCAACTTGTTTCATCAATGTAATTGGCGCATTGCCATAGAGAGGTGTTTTACCATCCCACTTTTCGATAAATTGCTGTTGAAGAAGTTTTTCTGTGATGCCTTCAGACTTCAGTTTGTTTGTTTCGGCTTCAAGTCGTGCCAATTCCAGACGTTTCTTTTGCTCTTCAATCTGCTGGTCAATAACCGCAATGTTTTGATTTACCTCATTGCGTTTATCAATCCGTTCTGTTACAGATTTAGAGAAAGTCAATTGGGAGCTGAATGTCATCAACTCAAGGCCGCGCTTTTTAAATTCCTCACGAACGATTTCTTGAACCTTTTGCTCAAATGCCAGAGAGCCGCCTTTTGCCATTAACTCTTCAGTTGTATAGCGTCGGCTTTCCTCTTTCATTAGGTCAAGTATTTTCGGCTCAAGAATATTGTCTTGCAAGGACTGAATAAATTCAGAGCCATAGCCAAGTTGCTTGTTGTCGAATACGACATCAACGGCGCGATCTTTTACAACACGGAAAGTATATACCGGCGTTGCAGAAAAGTCTGTATTGTCAGAGGCTTTCAAGGTTACAGTTTCTTCGAACTTGCCGCGCTGTTCCCACAAAGGAACTTGGTACAGCTCAGTACCAGGCATAACGGTCCAGACCAAACCAGACACAACGGTAAAATCTGTTTTACCATTGCGGCCATAGTTTTCCATCAATACGCCCGCCTGATTAGGCTCAACACGAGAACATGCCGCAACAGACATCAGAACAGCTAACGCCAATAAAATCTTTTTAAACATAGTTTTACTCTAAGCTTTTGAAAAATTTTCTAATCAGGAATGCAGGGTAAACAACGGCAATGATGATACCCAGCAATGGAATTGTGGAATGATTGAAGACATAGATGCCCAATGCAAACAGGGCTACGCCAATCAAAACTAAAAGGATTGCCTTATCTGTGCTCATTCAAATCTTCCCTTTTTAAAGAAGCCCATGATAAACGCTCCAATTACACCAAGGATAAACATCGGTAGTGTAACCGGCCAAAACAAACACCCCAGAGGGATGAAGACTAGAAACCACAAGCACTCCATAAAATCTCATTCTGCAATCCACTCCGAAGCAAAGAAGCGCAGAGCTGCACATACCACTAAGAACAACAAAAGTGCAACAGAGAAAAAGATGATGCTATCCATATTTAAATTCCTTTGCAATATTTGGGAACAGTTTATTGTAGATGTCAAGCATTCTTCGTAAGAACAGTTGATCGTTCGAATATCTGTAATCACGATCGCTACAATATTTTACGATATCACCGGTATGCTCTTTTATACCAATGTCTATTTCTTTGATGTTCAAAAATTCGGGCGTATCTATTTTAAGAACCTGCCCATCAATCATACAATGAAAACCTTTGTATTGTTGGAATTCTTTGCCAACAGCATCATGCAAAGAATCAATAATCAGAATCTTAGGGTTTTCACCAATAGGGGAAACAAACAAAAGGATATGGGCATTCTCGCCCGGGTCGCCCCAACTAAAGCCGGGAGAGTAGAAGATATCCCTATCATTGATACCCATCCAACCTTTAGGCACCTCTACAACAGAATCGATAATCTTAGACCTTTTATCCTCTTCAACAATATGCTGAATCTTTTTAAACGTACCTTCTTTAGTATAGTAGTCTTTATACATACCAAAGAAATTTCCGTTCTTTTCAGTGCCAACAAGCATTATTTCGGGTATAACCATTTTATTAGAAACCTCTTCAGTCGCTTTTTCTCTCAAGCTGTCAAAATGATGGCGCAAATATCCAATCGGCAGAAACTTACCATAAGAAAATTCATAGCAATCCTCATTTCTCTTTAAGGCGCTTTTAATCATATCAAATGAATGTTCTGCAGAATGTCTCCAATAACCGGAGTCAAATTCCTTAGGGACTGATAGCTTCACATCTTTGCCGTGCCTTGTATAAACGCCCTCTTTCACACCGGGAAGTGATTCTATAAATAGCAAGGCCGTAATTTTTCTATCTCTAACCTTTATTATATGAAGCAAATCCTTGCATTTTGACCTTTTGGTATAACCGACTAAAAGAAAGTCGAAAGGAAGAGCGAACCACTCAAAATCAAGTTCAATATTTTTATCAAATGCCTCGTCAAAAGTTCTTCCTGTTTCGGAGTTGAATGAGGTGCAGAAAATCTCGTTTTCTTTTGCAAACGAATGATAGCACCTATTCCAATCCGTACTCATATCAACAAGAAGGAATTTTTGCTCTCTAAGGTTAAACATAGGCTACCTCATCGCGGCATTGAATATGCTTTTAGCGCAATCCATAATTACAGAACCTTGACCGCCTGAAGAGAGGATCTTGTAGCGTCCTTGATCAATTTCCTCGGCGGGACAAATTGAAATATTCGGTTTAGCGAAGAGCATATCGCCATCTTCCATTTTGCGCATTGCGGAATATTTACAAAGATAGAATCCTTCTTCCTTGTAGATGTCGGGCAAGTTAATTCCAGAAAGGACTAGAATCTTTTTGTTTTCTTTATCTACCAGGAATACGATGCTCTTATGGTACTTATGACCGGTAGAATAGATAACGGAATCCTCATCAAAGAATCCCCAATCTATCTCAAACTCAACACTCTTTGTTTCAACGCTGCCTTTAGACTGCAAGAACGAGATGAAAAGCATGATAGCAATCATCAACATGATGATTAGAGGGATTACAGACTGAACAGTTAATGTTACCAACATAGCCAGTGCCGTCAATCCCACAATAAAGAGAAGATAGGAATGATCTCTATCTTCCTTAATTTTAAGCCACTCATTGGCGTTTTGTCTTCTGCCTTTATAATGGCAGACTAAATTTCTTTTACTTCCGTCAATAAGTAGGCTATACATGATTATTCCTTATCAAATCGTTCATACATCAACTTTGGTAATCGGATAGATTTGCCTGTGCTACTAGGTTGTAGTCCTCTGACTGTCCATATTGAGCCGATCAAATCTTTACTTCCGCTTTCAAAGTCTTTGGTAAGTTGGATTCGTTTTTCATCGTCCCAGCTTTTACCTAAGTCTGCCCAGAATGTTACTTCTCGATTGTCAACCGAACGGCAATAGAAAGAACCTAATTGTCCGGCCCGTTTACCATTGCCGTATTTAACCTCTTCAATTTTTACATCTTCAAGATGCTCACGAACACGCTTTAATTGGAAATTAGCCCTCTTGCCCATACGATACGGCGCGGCCGGGTCTTTTAATACAATCCCTTCGCTTCCAATCTTAATCTCATATTCAAAAATTCCTTCAAGTCGTTCTTCAAAATCTTTTTCAAGCTTCTCAGAAAACGAATCGTAAACACCGGGATATAGGGATACGCCATCAAGAGCAAGTTTGTACCGCTCCTCATATGGCTTATTGTCTTCGCCATTATTCAGTTTAATCGCATCATGAATACCGAAATTAAACTTGATTTTCAGCTCTTCTTCTGACCAAGGCTCTTTTCTATTTGGGCCGACTAAACCAGATAGTTGTTCAAGTGAAATATTGAATGCACACAATTCAAATAGAAGGAAGTCAACTTCATCTGAATCATATGCAGTAGCAAGAACAGCTAAGTTGTTTTCTAACTCTGAATCTTTAGGGATATACAAAGGGCGTTGAGTACGGCTATACAATACGCCGTCTTTAATGTTTAATGCGGCAAATACTCCGTCTAATTTTCTTTGTACAATCCAGCCAGAATAGTCTTTGCCTTCTTTGTACTTCCCTAATTTCATGAAATCCATTTTAACAAACCTCTGTCATCTTAGACAAAATCTTTTTACCGGCGCGATATTCTGATGCCGGGCTCATATTATGAAACAGCAAAGTGCCACTTTCTTCAACAATTGCCTTAATCCGTTCGCCATTAACGATATTAAACGGACTTTCCTCTTTTATAGTTGAACCCTTGGCAACAAAAGAACGGTTAGGATTTTTCTTGGCGACCTTAAATGGGGCATACTTTCCAGTGATGCTAAGGCCAGGGAAGTCTCCATCCTCAAAAATAAGTCCAAACCCACCGCTCCATTGGAGATAATAAACATCCATATTGCTATAAAGATTACTTATCTTGCAGGAACCACAGTATTTCAAAATACAACAATTGTGACTCTCCAGCACCTCTTTTGTAGGATTGCCTCTAGCTCTTTTGTCTTCAAATCCAACAACGTTAACGCCGGAGAAGAAAGTCAGAAGCATCACTCCTAAAAAATATATAGCTGTAAATAAGTCCATTACAGAATTGCCAGCTTTTCCTAAAAAGGGAAGAGATATAATCCCAAGTAGGCCAACACAAAGGCATGTTAAAATGAATTTATATTTCCTAGAAGAAGAGGCAACATCTGCACGATATATGCCCATATCTCGATAATGGTGAACCTTATTTTTTGTATCTTGATACAAGAAAATACTGGGCATATTGCCTCTCCTTTTTGCTTATCGTCTAAAACGATCGTATGGTTTATTCGAATTTGCGCCGCCGGAAATTGCTGCAGCAAAGATAGCTACGATTGCCAGGATTATAATAAAACCAATCGGGGCCAAGGCGAGCAGAACAAGAATCGCCCAGGACGTTTGCAAATAGCCGAACAGCTTAGCCGCAATAGCAATCAGAATTGCCAAGTAGTAGAATGTAGAAAGATTCATTTCTTTCCTTGAAAATAATAGCCCTAGATTATCTCTAGGGCTTCTTTGTTATTCAGATTTTGTTTCCAGAGATTTCAGGTAATCACTGAAACCTTCTTGAGAGAAGCTTTCTTCACGGCGGGACAGAATTCGAGAAGCTTCAGCTTGGCCTTTGACATTGACAGAAATTTCACGAATAAATTCGTTAGAGTCAATATCAATATTGAAGCTCTTGCCAAGATTGGCATTCAGAGAAACTTCGGTCTTCTTCAGCTCCAGGCGTTCGCGTTGGGCTGTCAAATCGAAGCAAAGTGTTTCGTATTCTTCCACACGGGCTTTCTGTTCGGCAAGAATTTTTTGACGTTCTGCCAACAAGCCTTTGCGCATGAAGATACGGCGAGCTTCAGATTTGTTCAATTCTTCACCTTGGGCCACAGAAGCTTTCAGGGCTGATTCGTCTTTTTCGATGGCTTTGGTTTCTTTTTCAATCAGAGCCTGCATGTCCTGAACGCCGGCAGATACGGATGTTTTTTCAACAACGATTTCACGCAAAGAGCGTTCCACTTCTTTAATACGCTGTTCAATGTATTCTTTGGCGGCATCGGCATTGTTAAAAATTGCATCCTTTGTTTTCTTTTTAAAGAATGCTGCAATAATAGCTTTCAATTTATTCGACATGGCACTTCCTTACTTACGGATTAGTTCAAAAATAGCGAGGTTGTAATCATCTGTGGATACGCTTCTAATTTCTTTCTTTTCAAATTCATCGAAAGGATAATCAAAAGACGTATCATATTCGTATTCTTTGTTTTTGAATTCGATTTCGGAAAGATAGACCTTATCTACCAGTCCTTTGGATAGAAAGTATTTATACACTTCCGCGCCGCCAATCAAAAACAAAGGAATCGTTGTTGTTTCGTTATTAAACGCATTTGCAAACCCAATTTCGGATTCAAGTTCTTCAATAGTCATAGAGGTATGTCTACCATCTCGACTAATAGGAGATACGACACGCCCTTTCAGAGGCGGTAAATCTTTTGCTGTTTTATACCCAACAATGCAGAGAGCGCCCATTGTTTTTTCTTTAAAAAACTTCAAGTCATCTGAACAATGCCAAGGCAGTTTATTTTGATAACCAATACCACGAGTCTTTTTATCAACCGCAATAATCATATTTAAAGGCAGACCTGCAAACATTTAAATTACCTCTTCTTTAAAACGAAGCTCAACACTTCTCTTAATACGAGCCGCGGCAATACGTTTAGTCTTCTCAGTCGGCTTATTGTAACTCACACCAAGATTCTTAGCTTCTTTACTCAGAATCCAATCCTTAATCCACTTTTTAGACATGCAACACACTCCATAAAAACGAAAGCCCCATAGGTAGAAAACAATCTACTCTATGGGGCAATCTTAAAATAGGGAAGGCAACCAGTGGGCGCGATAATGTGTTATTCCCTCACAATGTTAATTGTTAAAAGAGAAAGAAACCACTGGCCACCTAATTGGAGGAGAAAGAGAGATTAGAGCTCTCGGAACGTTTCCGTTCGGCTGATTTCAAGTCAGCTGAAATAGACCACTCTGCCATTTCTCCATTTTACTGTCCACGATAATAAATTCTACTCATACATCGTGAACCCAAAAGCTTGCTTTCAGTATAGCCCATTCGTTCTAGGCTACGTTTGTAAACTTTGTACCTTCTTGAATCTGTTCCCTGGATAGATAGAATTATACTATCAAAATCAGTTTCCTTAAAAACATCATCAATAAAAAGGCCAAAGCTTTCTTTGGTTAACAGTAATCCTGATAGACCAATAGTCCCAGTTACAGAACGGGCATAGAAGTCGATATCTTCACGTTTGCGCTTCCTGAAAATGGGTAGGCACATAGAATAGACCGGCCGACCGTTGTATTGTTTAACAGGACCAAACTGAACAGAAACAGTATTGCCATTATGTTTAATTCGATAACAGAAAGTAGGAAGAGAATCACCTTCTGCAATAAAAGATTGATACTCCCAATCAGACATTTCTATTATCCTTTAAATAATTAGACAGGTCGGATGCGTGGAGGCTGTATGGACACGGAGCCTGATATGACTTCCCTCAAACTTGCAAACACCTGTCTTAAATTGTTGGAGCGGGTAGCAAGATTTGAACTTGTCTTCATCGGTGTGGAAAACCGAGGCACAACCCTTATACCATACCCGCTAACAGCCTTATCAGGCTAATCTTCGTCAGACAGTTTATCAATTATATTCCTAACTGCCTCACCTAATTCTTTCGATGTTGAATCTAGCTCATTTAAGAGCTTTTCTGTCCTCATTTTTAAAAAGTCGGAAATTGAGGCATAACCTTTGGCCTCTACAATGGATTGTATCGTTACAATTTCTTTCATAGCTCAATACCCATTGGTGCGTGCACCTGGAATCGAACCAGGGACTCCTGCTCCACGCCGCCGCTCTACTAATAAGCTAATGGACGTCAGTCATTTTATGGTCGCCCATTCTGGAATTGCACCAGATTCTCTCGACTTGCAGGTATTTTATTACCATTAAACTATACACGCATATATTTAGATTTTAGTGGACAGGATTGGCCTCAATTCCAATAACGTCGGCGATATCGTAATACCCCGTGGTTTTTTCCTCTTAAAATACCTGCCCGTATTTTGAATTTGGTGAAGGGAGTAGGAGTCGAACCTACAATGTTAACCTTTCGGAGCAGATTTACAGTCTGCCGCAACACCACCGTCGTTGCCGTCCCTCCAGAAATTTGGTGCGAAAGGTGGGACTCGAACCCACACGTCACTAGGACATCTGCTTCTAAGGCAGACACGTATCGCCAATTTCGTCACTCTCGCATTGTAATCCTTTTTAGGTTATCAATCTCTAGAAGGATTAACTCTAGCCACAAATTAACGCATATGGAAGCGGTATAATTTCCACTGTCTGAAACTATACAAAGAAGACAAACAGTTTTAAGGACCAACTGATAAACCAGCATTATTCTCGCAATGCCAGACATCCAATTTCCGCTTATTGGAAAGGTAGCCATTAACCGAAGACTCGCGGGATTCTTAAAATATACACAGCAGTAAGTTCTCGAGCACTCACCACTCTGCATACTTTTTACAGCGCAGATGCTTTTACATTCTAAGGGCATCACTCCTCATAGCCAAAAGCTAAGTCTATCCGAATATTATATCTCATTATCGGTTCGGCGCATTGTTTATTAAGGAATCAAACACACAAAAAGACCAGAGCTTTAACGAAACTCCAAAACGTACAGATGCCGCTGTAACGGGACTGATTTCTTTGAACCAATCTAAGTCATGCCATTTCACCCAGTGGCAGTCGGGGATTTTAAAATATACATAGCAATACAGAATCTTTACAAAAGAATCTACATTGCTCTGCACACTTTGCAGATTGGTGCATTTCAGGATTGCACTACCCTTGAGATATTGCAGGCATCTCAATCGTCTGTCTAGCTTCACGCACCAGCTACGCTATGATTTTCGATACCACAGAATCGGCGTTTCACCCTCGGAATTGCAAAGGAGTTAGATCTTTACTGTTCAAATATCTAAGAAAGTCACCAGTGGATGCCCTCACTTGGTAAGGGTTCTTGCCTTCATCTAAGGTTTGAACAAATCGGAATCGAACCGACGATACGCGAGCACCCTCGCTGCCCTGCCAGCATAGGCTATTGTTCTCTTAGAAGAAGGGCTTAAGTATGCCTACTCGTTTTTGATGGTGGGGCTCGAACCCACGACTTCGGCGTTATCGGCCTTGCTCTAACCAACTAAACTACACCAAAAAGAATAGGGCTTTAATTGTGCCTACCAGATTGTTTTACGGGGAAGTCCATTATAATGCGGGTCCGCGTAAAAGCAAAAAGATTAATTGACTATAAATGAAGAAATCCGGCAGGGCTTAAATGTTTTCGCATATCCATTGGGATTTGAACCCAAGTCTTCTTCTCGTCAGAAAACGTCTTAACCAACTAAACGATGGATACACTTCGATAGCCCCTACCCTTATTATTCCTAACACTTGGATAGGTAAAGGTAGGGGAGTTGTTAACTTTAGTTTTCGTAACAACCTAAAACTTTTACATCAACAATTTTAGCAAAATTACCGTCGCCGTAATGTCTTTCGGCAATTTCACTATTAATCTTTTTCTGATAGAATCAGGATCATAGCTATTTATAATATTTTCTGGAATTTGGATAAATATAGAATAACTCTTGTTAGCGTCTTCATATCTCACAAAGCAGTTGAAATGTTTCATACTTAAACTCCAGAAATAAAATTTGGCGCACCCGGCAGGACTCGAACCCGCATATTCGCCTTCGATTAGCTTACTGATTAGAAGTCAGTTCCATTATCCAATTATGGTACGGGAGCGCATTAAAAAGGTGGGAGGACTTATATGCCTCCCTGTATAGACTCAGGGACGCGCGTATTCTTGAAACGGTAGTTTGAAGTCTATATCTTAAAGATTTTACCAATAAGAGAGCGGAAGAAACTGTAAGGCTTAGTTGCATTTATCTTGCAAACAATCTCGCCATCATATTTTCCGTTTTCTTTTAAGGCCCAGAATTTACGTTTGGCTTCATCTTCGCTGTTTGCATAAATGCTAACTGTCCAATCTTTATTATCAAAGCGATAAGAAAATGAATATTCTTTCATTTTGGACCTTTCTAAGTAGGGCTGGCCGTGCAGGAGTCGAACCTGCAAATAGGGTGTTTTAAGTTTCCAATTTAAAATGTAAACCCGTCTGCATTCCATCCGGACAAAAGTGACGAGTACGTTAACCCTTGCGTCTACCAATTTCGCCAACGGCCAATATTTTTTGGGAAGGGGCCGGGAGTCGAACCCAGAACTCTCTGATACCAACAGATGTAAACCTTATGGCATTTCCTATAGGAACAAAAGTTTAAAGGTTTCGCAGTGTTTTACCAATTAAACTACCCCTTCATTGGTCTAAGTGGCAGGATTTGAACCTGCGATCTCCTGCTCCCAAAGCAGGCGCGATACCGGACTACGCTACCTAAGGCGAATATTGCTGCTATCATTAGCTGCACATTAACTTGTTTTATGAATCTAACTATTAGAGCTGGATACTCTTAATTTGGTTTACCCAGAAATCTGGATTACCTTTAGACTCAAAAAACATTGCCATAATTTGGAATACCGAATCAGAGAATCCGCCGATATTCAATACGTCAGAGCCGGACACAGTTTGAGCACTTGCATGAGGTGCAATGTCCAAATTCACCATACGGGCGTTTGGACTATTTTTCTTGATTTCCAAGAAGTGTGCATATGTTCCCGTGTAGCCTGGTCTATTTTTCGCATCAGCCCAAGATTCGTTATCGGAAATCATAATAATATTATCCGGCAATCTGTCGCGCGTATAGTTGTTACGGACATATTCCATAGCAGAAGAACAATCCGTTCCGCCATATGACATTGAGGCCAGTTCCATCGTTATATCAAGAATTCGGTTATAACGAGGAATATATCGGCGGGCGCTCGTATTGAACAAAATGATATCAACATCCTTGTTTTTAGACATCAGCGCAGAAGCAAACAGGCCGGCGATATCCATACAGGTAACATTGCTCTTCATGTTTACACGTTGAGTCATAGAACCTGAAATATCAATAGCGATAACCGTTTTGCCTTTAATCTCTGGAACATTGTCCAAAGACATTTCGGCGGCAGTGTTCAAAGCCCGTTTAATCAATTCAGAGCCGTTCGCAGCTTTATAGGCCGAGAAAATGGAATACGGCATTGCCTTGCTGCCCAAAATGTCACGGTGAGACTTCAACCTCTCTGCGATTTGAGATTCCATTTCGCGGTCTGAAAGAACACCATGACGCTCAAACGTGGCAAGATTCATTCTGGCTTGGTTCCAAGTCGCGTTCTTGGCGATATGTTTCCACCCTTCTGTGGTCAAACCCATAGAAGTGTACATTTGGAATGGCACATCCGGTAATTTTTCTGCGGCTTCCGGGTTACGCTTCAGCTTCAGATACAGTTGCAGCTGTTCAGGAAGCTTGTCTTCTTGGCAGTCCATGTCGCATACCCAGCGGTATAACTGGTTGCGTTTTCATCCGGAGCCTTTGGGTGCACCATCAGGATGATATCCTTCAAAGAAGGGGACTTGCCAATAGAAGCATTAATGATTGTTTTGTCAGAAGCAGAGTTCAACCATTGTTGGATTTTACGTTTTGCTAAAGAGCCAAAGCTGCGGAAGCCAAGGCGGCCGGAACGTACAACATTCACGAAAGTACGAAGCATTCTGCCATTGGTAATTACACGACCAAATGTCGGCTCAAAGAAAGATTTGTCACGCTTAAGCAAGATAGCCAACAACAGCGCCGGAATGTCTTTCATTAGACCTTTTTCATGGGCATAAATAGCGAGTTTGGCAATATATTCGCTACTGCAATTTTGCGAAATCTGTAATACGCGTTCAAATTGAACCTCTGCACTTTGCAGAACAAGAGAGTCCAGCATACCAGTTACAGCATATTGAGCCAAGGCATGTTCATGGGTCATAGCATAAGCAACACCGCCTGAATCATTTCTAGTATTGACCTTAATAGACGGAGTGGATACAGATACTCCAGTAAGAACATTAATATGTGAAGTTTTGAACAATGGTGATGCTATTTCGTTTCCTTAGACAAAAATTCTAAAATAAGACTTATTGCGGTATAGCCTTAATACAAACAGTATCCACATGGCCAGCAGGACTAGGGCATCTTTCGGCTAAACCCTCTTTGCACAATTTGCGCATAATTGTCCTAGCTTTATCATGTGAATCTTTATATTTGTGGCAAAAGAAATATCCTCTTCTTTCAAGAACTTCTTTGATCTCTTGCCTTGTTACTTTCCAGATCTTCATGGAGCAGGTTTAAACTTTTCTTCAAATTCAGAAACCGGACAAACGCAATATTTATGCGTTTGGCAATTCAAATACACAGCCACCTCAGATGAATCTGAATCCATTTTAGCTATACAGAGCAAATCATAATAGCCGCCTTTGTCGTCCATATAATCGGTATCAGTTAACATGTCTTCTCCAATGGCTCAGCTTCGGGCAAATATTGCCAATATCGGATATATTCATTCGGTCTTAAAAATATCAAATCTTCGTAAGAACCTGAATAAATTGAATAAAACTTCTTATATCTTTTACCCTGAGGAACTGGGTTTATTCCGAGTCTCATACAATCCCAAAGAGAATCTCTATGTACAATTAGAGAGCCAACTTTGACTTCGCCCCTTGCATCCAAAAGAAGCACGCCGCCACTAATGTCTTTCTCGATTTTCTCTTCAGGAAGTCTCCAAGCTTTGCGGTCAACAGCATCTTCTATGTTCATCCAATATTCAATATCTTCTGTATTGTATCTCTTTGTGATGACCATATCTTCAATTATTTCAACAGGAATTCCTGTGAAAAACTGTTCTGCCTTTTCCAGGAATTCTTCTCTCGGAAGGTCTTCATTCCCAAATTCTTTAGGGAGTCGTCTTTCATAAAAGGCAAAGCCGACTTTTCCATCTTTCGTCTTTACCAAAATATTCTTTCTGCTTCTATCCGGTTTTCTCTCTTTGAGTGGAATCCATTTGTTGTTATTGTTATCCATATTTTCACCTGAATTAGGATGGTGGGAAAGACGTGATTCGAACACGCAACCAAGGGGTTATGAGCCACCCTGCTCGACCGTTGAGCTACTCTCCCATATACAGGAATTCAAATTTATCTTCGAATTCCTCAACTGGCCTTACAAAGACCCTATCATTAGTAATACTTTTGTAAACAACGACTTGTGTTAAATTATGTTCAAGCTCATCAATAGTAATTAATTGGTATTCTCCGCCCTTATAGTGGCGGTAGATTCCTTTTTTCTTTCAATTGCATTTTTAATTCCTTTTGCACTTGATTGTTTATTGGCTTAAGAGCTTTGCTTCATCACGGCCGCGGCAGGCTAATTTGTCAGCTCGCTCATTTTCAACATGACCATTATGACCAAGAACCCAAATAAAGCGGACATCATGTTTTTTGACAGCTTCATCAAGTTGCATCCATAAGTCTGCATTCTTAACCGGCTTATTGGTAGAATTCTTCCAATTATTAGCTTTCCAACGACCAATCCATTCGCAAATACCATCACGAACATATTTGGAATCAGTGCAAAGAATGACACTCCGGAGGCCGGATTCTTTTGGCTTGATAGCGTTCAGGGCCTGAATGGCAGCAGTCAATTCCATTCTGTTATTGGTAGTTTCCTTTTCGCTACCATACAGCTCTTTTTCTTTATCGCCAAATTTCATCAGCACTCCCCAACCACCAGGGCCGGGGTTACCACTACATGCACCATCAGTATAAACATAAACCGGTTTGTTCATGACAGACTCCTTTTATATTCAATTTAAGAACCAGATTCAGATGTAAGCTTAACCCATGCTTCATCTGGATCGTCAAACTTTTCTAAGACGTATTGGTCGAAAAGTTCATACAGACGAGCAGTTGTTTTCGCAAATTCTTTATGCTCTTCAGACCCTAACAGCTCGCCAATTTTTTCTTCAAATTCTTCACGTATCATTTTGTCTCCAATATTACAAGCCCCGAGATATAACTCCCGGGGCCTATTGTTTTAATTAGAATACTGCATCAAGAGTAGCATTACTACGAACATCATCAATACCCATAGTAATAGCAATACCATTTTCGAAGACAATTTTCAAACGATCGCCTTCAAAATCGCTATCAGTAGTCAGACCATCAATACAGAAATCGCCAACAACCTTAACACGGCCGCGGGGTGATTTCTTACCACTGTCGGTTTTAGGGTCCTTCATCAGCAGATATTCTTTACCGCCCTGAATGGTCGAAGTTGCCTTGATTGCAAAGCCAAGTGAATCGCGTGTGTTACCTTGATACGAATAAGCTTATATTCTATCTATTTCGATTTTACCATTTAATACATCTTTAGAAAATAATTCTGTGGTTTTCAATCCGGAGTCTACAACTCGAAATTCGGAATACTTTTCAAGAATTTTTGATTCCAATCGTACTCCATCTATAAATGTAAGATTTATTGAGTCTATTAATTCTATATCAGACTTAAAGAGACTTTTCATAGCCTTCATTCTAGATTTTATATCTGATGTAACGCCAATTTTGTAAAACTCACCTACT
>ERZ772942.289-NODE-289-length-21842-cov-2.561252_pt1 | contig 21842 bp, 21 predicted proteins | sample MGYA00511135_ERZ772942 | MGnify/ENA primary metagenome ERZ772942 (study PRJEB29015, sample SAMEA2738099) | human oral metagenome | biome: human oral; feature: human-associated habitat; material: saliva | place: China | collected 2265 ... | reverse complement strand
GGCATCTTTGAAGTTGCCCTGAAGACTACAACAAATACAGCCTGATGTTACTTCCCGCACAGTTGCACCCGTTGTAGATAGTTGCTTTGCATCGAGACTGGTTTCGCCAAAATCATTTTCTATAATTAATATACGTTCATTTGTGTTACGACAGTTTAATATATGTTGTAAATACGTTGTTTTTCCAGCGCCTAAGAATCCGGATATGATCGTAATTGGTATCATAATACGCCTCCCTTGTAAATGTAAACATAGTATACTACTCTTACATAACATATAAAAATACCCGTAAGGGTATGAACAATAGTTTACAAAGTTAAGTAATAAGCGATTTATAAGAAAAATTGATAATATTATACTAATATGAGTATATGTGAACATGTTTATATATTTATAATGTTGATTTTACAAAAAAAGCGTATGCCTTATAGGATATATATGAGTACATACGCTTATTTGAATAAATATTATTTTGTAAAACTTTGAAAAATTATTGTAATTTTTCTAGTAATGCTTTAAGGAATACATATACATGTTCTACAGAAGGTAGATGTACGCGTTCCATATTTGTATGTGGGCTAATGATTGTTGGACCAAAGCTGATCATTTCAGTATTTGGTAAAACATTCTTTAATAAGCCACATTCTAGGCCTGCATGGACTGCATTCACGCTGGCAGGGGTGTCGGACATGGTATTGTAAAGTGCGATAACTTGTTCTTCTAGTTTGGATCCTTTATCGTATTCCCATGCAGGATAACCACCGCTGCGGGTAGCAGAAACGCCTAATGTATCAGCAAGGAGTAATAATTTTTTAGTTAAGTATTCTAAGCTGTTTTTATTAGAGCTACGAACTGATACGAGGATGTCTATCGTATGTGTGCCTTCAGAAACGATAGCAAGATTATCTGATGTTTCTACAAGCCCTTCGATGGTTTGGCTCATAGAGTGGACACCATCTTCTGCAAGATAGAGATAGGAAATTAAAGCTTCTGATGTATCATCAGCATACACGGTTTCCGGTGTAGGAATTTCTTCCACTACGAATGTTAAATCAGGATCTTTGATTGCAAATTCATGTTTGTATTCTTTTTCGTAGAATTTGATAAGGGTCTTAATCGCTTCTATATCCTCGTTGCGTACAGACATGGTTGCAACCGCTTTAGATGGAATCGCATTATGTTTAACGCCACCTACGAAAGAAGCTAGATTAAAGGAATATTGTTTTTCTAAATCATAAAGAACGCGAGCAAGTACTTGGTTTGCATTAGCTCGTTGTTCAATGATTTCGATACCGGAATGACCACCCTTTAAACCTTTTACAGTTAGTGAAAGCCCTGCATCATAACCAGGTAGATTATTTTCGCGCAATAGTGGGATAGATACATTAACGTGGCAGCCGCCAGCGCAGCTCACGCAGAACTCATGTTCCACTTCAGTGTCTAAGTTGATTAGATAGTCACCTGTTACTTGACCTTCTTTTACCGCTGCAGCACCATCCATACCTGTTTCTTCGTTAGTTGTGAACAATACTTGTAGTGGACCATGTTGTTGATTCTTATCTTCTAGGACTGCTAAAATCATAGCGCCGCCCATGCCATTATCTGCACCCAATGTAGTGTCATCGGCGTGCATCCATTCGCCTTCGATGATGTTGGCGATTGGATCTTTTGTAAAATCATGGCTGGAATCATGACCTTTTACGCATACCATATCGATATGACCTTGAAGGATGACAGATGGACGATTTTCATAGCCTGGTGTAGCTGGTTTTTTGATGACTACATTCCATTCGCTATCTTGTGTAGCTTCGAGACCTAAATTGTGAGCAAAATTGACAATGTAATCGCTAATGCCCTTTTCGTTGCCAGATCCACGTGGGATTTGGCTCATTTCTTTAAATATTTCTAATACGCGTTTTGCTTGAACGATTGCGTCCATTTGGCACCTCTCATTCTGAAAATATATCCCATATAATTCTAATTATCTTAGTTGCTATGAGATTATTCATGTTTATTCATTAGTTAATAAGTAATTATTATCTATAATATAGTTATATCACATGTACTATGAATAGAAAAGACGATGTATATAGTTTATAATAGTATCATGCGTAATGTATAACGAACGCGCTGTATTATATACCTTTTATTTATATAGGATGGTGAAAGTATGCAACATGAACGTCGCAACATTAGTATGCTTATGGATCTCTATGAGATGACCATGGCTCATGGGTACTTTACGAAACAAGACAATACAGACCGCGTTGCCTTCGACGTATTTTACCGTCGCAATCCGGACAAAGGCGGATTTGCTATCTTTGGCGGATTGGAACAAGTTTTAGAATACATTTTGAATCTTCATTTCGATGAGGAGGATATCGCGTATTTTAAATCATTGCATTTATTTAGTGATGAATTTTTAGAGTATTTGCGCAACTTCAAATTTACCGGTGATGTATATGCCTTCAAAGAAGGTACGATCATATATCCCAATGAACCGATTATGACCATTGTCGCACCTCTCATTGATGCACAAATCGTGGAAACTGCAGTGCTTACCATGATTAATCATCAATCGCTTATTGCTACAAAGGCGAACCGCATCGTGCGCGCCGCCGATGGGCGCATTGTATCCGATTTTGGGGCTCGTCGCGCTCACAATGTAGATGCTGCTGTATATGGTGCGCGGGCGGCTTTCATAGGCGGTGTCAATGGGACTGCCACAGTTCTAGCGGGACAACAATTTGGGATTCCTGTAAATGGTACCATGGCACATAGTTGGGTCATGTACCACGATTCTGAATACGAAGCATTTAAATCCTATGCTGAAGTGTATCCGGACAGCGCTGTGTTCTTGGTGGATACCTATAATGTATTAGAATCGGGTGTACCAAATGCCATTAAGGTTGCCAAGGATATTTTGGAACCGAATGGTCATCGATTAAAAGGTATTCGTCTCGATTCTGGTGACTTAGCATATTTAGCTAAGCAAGCGCGTCGTATGCTCGATGATGCGGGGATGAACGATTGTAAGATCATGGCATCTAATAGCCTTGATGAATATACGATTTCATCCTTATTAAATCAAGGTGGCCCTATTGATATCTTTGGCGTAGGGGAACGATTGATTACGTCGAAAACGGATCCTGTATTTGGCGCTGTATACAAGATTGCAGGCGTTGAAAAAGGCGGCGTATGGGAACCGCGCATTAAGATTTCTGAGTCTGTGGAAAAGATTACCAATCCTGGATTGAAACAGGTATATCGCGTTTATAATGAAGATGGTCGCGCTATTGCTGAATTATTGACCTTACCTGGCGAAGTGCCATCCACAGACAAACCATATCGTTATATCGATCCAGAAAAACCGTGGAGAGAATTGTATTATGAAAACTGTACATTTAAAAATATGCAGGAACTCATGATTAAAGGGGGCGAGCAAATCGTACCATCCCCAACATTGGAATCGACACGCGCCTATGTACAAGAACAATTGGCCCATGAGATTTGGCCGGAAGAACAACGCTTTGAAAATCCACATCGTCACTATCTAGATATGAGCCCTGACTATTACCATATGAAGATGGACTTATTGAATCGTATTGGTCGTAAAAAATAGGAGGGCCTATGCTTACACATCCAGAACGAATAAAAGAGGAATTAGTGGCGTGGATTCGGGACTATTTTGAACAAAATGGACCTGCATGTTCCGCTGTAGTCGGCATTTCGGGCGGTAAGGATTCTAGCGTGGTAGCCGCTCTTTGTAAGGAGGCGCTTGGTGCAGAACGCGTTGTAGGCGTCCTTATGCCAAATGATGTACAATCCGATATAGATGATGCAAAAGAGGTGGTGGCGCATCTTGGCATTCCCCATATGATTGTGAATATTGGTAATGCCTATCGTGCATTAACGGAGGCCATTGTACAAGGAGAGGGCTTTTCCAATGTAACGGGCCGTACAGATTTAGCGCGAGATGCAGAAATCAATACACCGCCTCGTTTGCGGATGGCCACATTATATGCGGTAGGTCAAAATTTGCCACATGGTGCACGTGTTGCTAATACATGTAATGGCTCTGAAGACTATGTGGGCTACTCTACCAAGTTTGGCGATGCAACAGGTGACTTTAGTCCATTGGCGAATCTCGTGGTTGAAGAGGTACGTCAAATTGGACGACTTTTGGATATTCCGCGTCATTTAGTAGACAAAACGCCTAGTGATGGGCTCAGTGGTCAATCTGATGAGGATAAACTAGGATTTACCTATGCCGTTCTCGATCGATATATTCGAACCGGCGAAATTGAAGATATACAAACGAAGGAACGCATTGATTATCTACAACGAATTAATCGGCATAAACTTGAATTAATGCCTTCCTTTAAACCTTCTACATTATGATACCTATAGGAGGATAAGATGACTAAGAAAATTGCAATCATTGGTACTGGTGGTACCATTGCGGGACAAGGTGCTTCGGATACTGATTTGACGGGGTATACAGCAGGTGTATTGCCCTTAGAAGAAATTATATCCTCTGTACCTGGCGTTAGAGATTATGGACCTTTTGTGTGCAATCAATTTTGTAATATTGAAAGTTCAGATATAACGCTATTTCAATGGGTCCGTCTATCAAAATTAGTACAAAAATGTGTGGATAATGATGATATTGCGGGTGTTGTTATTACACATGGCACGGATAGTATGGAGGAAACCGCGTACTTTTTGCATCTTACTGTTCATACTGATAAGCCTATCGTTATAACTGGTTCGATGCGTCCAGCAGGAGCTATCAGTGCCGATGGCCCTATTAATTTGTTGCAAGCTATACAAGTGGCTCGAACACCAGAATCATATAATAAGGGCGTACTGGTAGTTATGAATGGCTATATTGATGGTGCTCGTGATGTAACGAAAATGAATACAACTAACGTGGCAACCTTTGGTAGCCCTAATGCAGGTCATCTTGGTATTGTACAAGATGGTATAGCCCAATACTATATGTGTCCGTTGCGTAAGCATACGATGGAATCTGAGTTTGGCTTGCCAGAGGACGATGACTTACCACGTGTTGAAATCTTAACCTGTTATGCAGGTATCGAAGAAATTATGGGGCTTGCCATAGTGGCAACGAACCCATCGGGTTTGATCTTAGCTGGCTTAGGCCATGGTACGATACCGCAACCTATCCGCAAGGTAACATCCAATTTACCAATACCTGTTGTACGCGCATCCAGAACGGGGAGTGGTATAGTATCTAAGGTTCCCCAAGATGTGGAGGCAGGCTATTTTGTATGTGATAGCTTATCACCTCAAAAGGCTCGTATCTTGTTGATGTTGGCCTTACAAAAGGAACGTACTTGCAAGGATTTGGAACGAATCTTTAAAGAATACTAACCCTTACAAGCGATTGTATGCGGATGAGACAGATATAAAAAGACCCTTTGTGATTATTCACAAAGGGCCTTTTGCTTGTATAAATCATTCGGTACCGATGGCATTTTCTAATGCTCGTTGTACACCTAGGTATACAGCTTTGGCTAATGTGTCGCCGAATAGGGAATAGGATCCTGCATCAGTTAATACATCGCCATTTGTATTGATGGTTAAGATGATGCCATCTGTAGCAGTTCCAGTAGCGGAGGTATTCGTTTCTTTTGCTAAACTGTGAACTATATGTGTATTATATTTGGGGAAGTTCTTGGTACTTTCTACCTTCCAATCTTGTAATGCTGCTGTTTTAGCCTCGGTAATCGTCATGATGGCTTTCACCATCGCACTATCTGTTAAGGCCTTGTTGGTGAATACGAGGATATTAATTGTGCCAGGGGTGTGGAATTCACCATCTTTTTCTTCATAACAATAACCTGTACCTGCACGATGGGCCGTTTTCTTATAACCACCGGTGACAATGGTTTCAACGATTGTATCACTTTCTTGTACCATTGTGTACGCATGAAGGGATGGTGTAGCAGAGGTTAACAGTGCAGTGCTGAAATGTACAGGCACATCGATATGCTCAAATTCTTGAGCTAAATAGTTTGCTACAGAGCCACCTGGTAAATCCTTTTCTGTTTCAATATGGTAGGTTAATTGTTGATTGCGTACACCTAATGTATGGTGAAAGCCTCCATTTAGTTGACCGCTGCTCAAGGAATAATGAATGTCGTCAAAGAGTACGGTTACAGAGTTGCATTCTTTAGTGACATGACCGCCCGTTATTAATTCATCTGGCGCTGTATATGGATTATTAGACATATAGGACTCCCTAGTTTATCATTGTTAGATATAGAATATAAAGCTATAATAAAAGGTAATATTTTATTATCTTCATATAAGTTGTTTATAATACATAATATTTACATGTGAAATTATATCATATGTTTACCATAGATTTGAGTAAGTCACCTTAAGCATTGTGGGGGTATACATGTACGAATTCTTAGCAACCGCATCAGAGCTGTTATTTAAAGATGCCAATGTATTGTTAAAATTAAGAGAATGGTTTTTTAGCCAAGCCGGCAATATTTTGCTTGCTCTTATTATATTTTTTGTAGGCCGCTATATTATTCGGTGGATTAAAACTCTTGCTGTTCGTGTTATGACACGGGCCAACTATGATACTGCCGCAATGGGCTTTGTATCTCAAATTATTAATTATGTATTGCTTGTAGGTTTATTATTAGTCTGTCTTAATCAAGTTGGTGTTCCTACAACATCCTTTGTAGCAGCTTTCGGTGCTTTTGGTTTAGGTATTGGCTTAGCATTACAAAATAATCTAGCGAACTTAGCATCAGGATTATTGATTTTAATATTCAAACCATTTCGTGCTGGACACTATATTGAGGTTGGGGACATTATAGGGAGCGTTACATCCATACAGTTTATGAATACTATTATCACTACAAAGGATCAGAAACGGGTGTACATACCAAATTCGATTCTTACATCTCAATCAGTAACGAATTATTCCTATATGACTGAACGAATGATTCCGTTTGTTTTTGATATTGGCTATAACAATGATCATCATGAAGCAATTAAGATATTAAAGACCGTTTTTGCCAAGGATAAACGTATTCTAAATGCTAAATATATGGAGATTGGTATTTCTGAATTTGGTGATAACTCTGTGCGTATTTCTGCGTTTGCAGAGGTTAAAACTAGTCAGTTTCTTGAGGTTCGATATAGTATTATGTCCGATGTAAAAGATGCTTTTGATAAGCATGGTATAGATATTCCATATCCACAACGTGTTGTATATATACAAAACGCAGATACTTCTACAGGTGAAATTAAAGGAACTAAGAAAAAAGTAACTACCACGAATCAAGAAATCTGATAAATCATGAATTTACAAGTTAATAATATGTAGAAAGAGATTGATATGAGAGATTTAATAATGCATAGGCACTTAGTATGGCAACGTTTTATATTGGCGTTAGCTTTCATAGGTGCCATGCTCTTAGGTACTGTTGCTCATGGTGCTGCACCTACGCCACCATCTACCATTGGTGAAGCAGTAGTGCTCATTGATGCGGATACAAAGGAGATTTTATTCGCCAAGAATCCCGATAAATGGATGCATCCGGCAAGTACTACGAAAATGGTAACCTTATTAACAGCACTTGAGTTAAAAGGAACACAATTAGATGAGTTAGCAACGATTAGTCCCTATGCGACGAGCATGGAAGAATCTAATCTTGGCGTACAAGTAGGCGATCAAATCACCTTGGAAGGTGTTCTTGAAGGGATGATGGTAGCATCTGGTAATGATGCGGCCGTAGTGGTGGCAGAGAACGTAAGTGGGTCTGTAGAAAATTTTGCGAAGGATATGAATCGCATAGCTGCTAAGGCAGGGGCTAAAAACAGCGTATTCCTCAACCCTCATGGATTGACCCAAATGGGTCATCATTCGACGGCACGAGATTTGGCTTTGATTGCAGCTTATGGGATGAAATATCAAATGTTCCGCGACAAGGTGGCCAATGATTACTATAAGGTGCCTTATCAAAACCGTGCGCCTGAAACGATTCGCACTACAAACCATTTTATCCGTAATAAATATCCTGGTGCTAATGGCTTAAAGACGGGCTTTACAAATGCGGCTGGTGAGTGTTTAATCGCATCGGCTACGCGAAATGGGCACACTATGATTGTGGTGATGCTCAATGATGACAACCGTTGGAATGAGGCCGTTCAGTTCCTAGACTATGGCTTTAAATTACGTGGTGTCATTTGATATCATAACTATTTAGTTATACATACTATAAAAGGTCCTACCTTCTGGTGGGACCTTCATTGTAAGGGGGATATGTATGAGTTCATTTTTTGCTTTTTTAAAACGGATGCGCTTTATTAACCGTTGGAGCTTGATGCGCAATACGGAAACAGAAAATATTCAAGAACACAGCCTTGAGGTAGCCATGATAGCCCATAATTTGGCGGCTCTTAAAAATGAATATTTCGGTGGAAATTTAGATATTAACAAGGTGGCCGTCATTGCCATGTACCATGAGGTGAGTGAAATCTTTACAGGGGATATGCCGACGCCTATTAAATACTTTGATCCTAAGCTTCGTTCCTTGTATGGCGAGGTGGAAACCTTAGCGCAAGAAAAAATGTTAAGCACATTGCCGAAACGATTGCAATCCGTTTATAAACCGTATATTGTAGATGCTGAAACATTGCCTGAATGGCCGATTGTGAAAGCAGCTGATACATTATCTGCGTATATGAAATGTGTCAATGAATTACATGCGGGCAATGATGAATTCAAGGAGGCGCACGATACGATTTTGGCCAAGTTGAAAGCTCTAAATATGCCAGAGGTGGACATGTTCATCGAAGAATATGTACCGGCCTTGAGTGAGTCCTTGGATAAACTTAATTACTATAAAATATAGTAGGTAGTATTAAGGTTTTGTAATATATTTCTGATTGCGTATCAATATCTTTTTACCGCGCCATGAGAAGGCTCGATGACCATATTTGGCTTTGAATTCCTTATTTGTCATCGATTCTAATTCGGTAATATCCACATAGGGTTCGACAGATTGAAATTCAATAATAGGTGTTGTAGGCAAGTCTTTATTATGGGGGCATACCTCTTGGCATACATCACAACCGAATAGCAAGGGTGATTTCCTGATGATGGCTCGTTCGTCATCGGTGAGATCGCCTTTTTTTTGTGTTAAATAGCTTTTACAGGTGGCGTAATTAAATTCATTGCCATCTAGACATTGACCTAAGCAGGATGTAATACACCGATTACACCTCATACACGTATCGGCCATAGGTGTGTTGGGTTCGAACTCTAATGTGGTAAGTACAGTGCCGATGACGATATAAGAACCCCAAGTTGGATTGATAAAGCATTTGTTTTTACCGTAGAATCCAAGACCTGCTAAATACGCCATATATCGATCAGCCAAGGGACTCGTATCGCAATGGATAGAGAATGATGCATCTGGGGCAGTCGTTTTTAGTTCATCTACGAGTCGTTGTAAATAGTCCGTCACAACTAGATGGTAATCAGTGGCCCACGTGTAACGGGATAGATTCGTAGGACCTTCATGTGGCACATGATAGGGAAATAGACAGACGATGGCGCTGTGTGGCATAAAGTCTGTTGTGCCTATCAGTCGTTCGTCTATGTCGGCTGCTGTGAATGGACAGGGATTGGATTCCTGCAAAATTTCACGGGCCTCTATAGGGAGTGGCCATGACGTGGTGCCCACTACGGGTATATGTAATTGTTTGCAAACTTCTTGTAATTTTATATTGTTTGTCATAGATTTACGGTGTAATAGTTGTTACAATTATATATATAAGCAAAAATAAAAGGTTTTATGGCAACATTGCTAATAGGAAATGGCTTAAGATAATGATTGTTTTTAGTATACCATTGTGAGGATAGATTATGTTAGCCTTTTTGAAAGTATTACAACCGAAGACGGTGGAAGAGGCCTATGAAATGGCCGTAAAAAATAAGACGGCACCGATGCTTGCTGGTGGGTGTTGGTTGCGCTTAGGTCGCCGTACATGGCCTGCAGTAATCGATATGGCAGGATTAGATTTACGATATGTTCGTGAAGAAGATAACGAATTTGTTATTGGTGCCATGGCGACACAAGGTGATGTAGAACGATTTGAACCATTACAACGCTTTTGTGGCGGTGCTGTAGTACGTGGTGTCAAAGAAATTCTAGGCGTCCAATTTAGAAATATGGCTACCATGGGCGGATCCGTAGCTAGTAAATTTGGATTCTCTGATATTATTCCCGCCTTGTTAGCTGTTCATGCAGACATCGTAACCTATAAAGGTGGTCGTATGTCTATGAAGGATTATATGAATTATCGGGAACGTGATATTTTAGTTGAAATTCGCATCCCTAAACGCGAAGTGCCTGTTGCGGTTGAGGCGTTGCGCATTTCTCGTGGCGATTTTCCATATTTGACGGGATCTATTCGCCGTGATGATACAGCCTATGAAGTTTATATTGGGACTCGTCCAGGTGCGCCACAATTAGCTGAGAAAGCTAGTGCCTTGCTTTCAGAAAAAGGCTTAGATGCATTAGATGAGGCAGCACAGATTGCATCAGAGGAATTAGTGTATCAAAAAAATTCTCATGCATCCAAGGAATATCGAATTGAGATGGCTAAAGCCATGGTTCGCCGGTTAGTTAAGGAGGTGGCACAATAATGGAATTAGTATTGAATATTAATAATAAGAATGTAACCGTTAATGTGCCAACGGATGAAATGCTATTAACTACGTTGCGCAACTTAGGTTATTATAGCGTACGCTGTGGCTGTGATACGACAAACTGTGGCTTATGCACTGTTTGGGTAGACGATGAAATCACGTTATCCTGCGCATATCCTACATTCCGTGCGCCAGGCCATTCCATTACAACCCTCGAAGGTCTTGAAGAGGATGCATCTTTATTAGCAGATTGTCTTGCTTCTGAAGGGGCTGACCAATGTGGTTTCTGTACTACCGGTATGATGATGAGCGCTATCGCATTGAAGCGTAGAAATCCTAATGCTAGTGATGATGAAATCCGAGAATACTTGATTGGTAATCTCTGTCGCTGTACCGGCTATGAGTCGCAGCTCCGCGGTGTTCGTAAGTATCTACAAGGAGGTTTATAATGAAGCACATTGGTAAGTCTTATGATAAAGTCGATGCCAAGGGTATACTCAGTGGTAAACCTTCTTATACAGGGGATTTTGTGCCAAAAGATGCTCTCATTATTAAGGTATTGCGTAGTCCCCATGCACAGGCGAAAATTAAATCGATCGACACATCTAAAGCTAAATTAATCCCTGGTGTAGAGGCTATTTTTACCTATGAAGATGTACCGAATACGCGGTTTACCTTAGCAGGTCAAACCTATCCAGAGCCATCTGCCTATGATGCGTTGATTCTCGATCCTGTAGTCCGCTATGTAGGGGATGAAGTAGCTCTCGTCGTGGCTAAAGATGAAGCTACTGCATTGAAGGCGATGCCTCTCATTAAGGTTGAATACGAGGTGCAAAAACCGGTACTTGATTTACGCACGGCTATGGACCATGAAACAGTAGTTCATCCAGAAGACGATATTCTCAATCACATTCCGGTAGGACAAGACTATAAACGCAATATTTGTGTATCCTACCATAAGCGTGTTGGTGATATTGAAGGGGAACTCGCTAAATGCGATTACGTCGTAGAAGGCACATATTTCGACCAAGCTACGCGTCAATCTGCAATGGAACCATTCCAAAGCTTTGGCTATATCGATCATTTGGGCCGCATTGTTATCGTTAGCTCTACGCAAATCGTGTTCCATGTGCGCCGTCATATTGCTCGGGCATTAGGGATTCCAGCATCTAAGATTCGCGTTATTAAACCTCGCATTGGCGGTGGTTTTGGATCGAAACAAACGGCTTGTACTGAATTGATGACAGCATTTGTAACCTGGAAATTACAAAAGCCATGTTATTTACTATATGATAGAACGGAAGCACAAACTTGTTCTACTACACGTCATGCTCGTGAATGGTATATCCGCGTAGGGGCTACCAAGGATGGCATTATCCAAGTTATCGATATGGACTCCATTACCGATGCAGGCGCTCATGCAACACACTGCTTTACGACAACTACAGCGGGGGAACATAAGTCTGTTCCATTGTATAACAAGGCAAAAGCAGTACACTATGGCACCGAAGGGGTTTACATGAACCATACGCCGGGCGGAGCCTTCCGTGGTTATGGCGCTACAGAGGCTTTGTGGCCTTTAGAATGTGCAGTAAACCGTTTGGCGGACGAAATGGGAATCGACCCAGCGGAACTTCGTCAAAAGAATCTAATTGCTGCTGGTGAACGTAGCTTAGTATATGATCCTGATGAAATTATGGATTCTGGCCTATTCCAAGAAACTGTAAATAAGGTTAAGGAAATGGCTCGTTGGGATGAACGTCCTCATAGTTGGGATATTGATGAGCGCTATCGCGGCGGTTTGGGGATGGCTCTTGCTTTACAAGGGTCCGGTGTTGCTAATATCGATGTAGCATCCGTAGAAATTCGCCTTGGCGATGATGGTAACTACACATTGTATACGGGCTCTTCCGATATGGGGATGGGGGCTAATACAATTCTTACACAAATGGCTTGTGAAGCTCTTGGTTGTCCGATGGAATCTATGACGGTTGTCGAATCTGATACGGATATCGTACCATTTGATCCAGGTTCATACGCATCGAGTACGACCTATGTAACGGGTACAGCTGCGAAGATGGCGGCTGAAGAACTGAGAGAAAAGATAATCCATAAATTAGCGCAATTTATGGATGTTAAACCAGAAGATATTGATTTTGACGGCTTAGTAGGTGTGACTAAGGACGGTACAAAGAAAATGTCCGTTCAAGAATTAGCGCCTAAGCTATTAGTCGGAACTACATCCGAACAATTAACGGGGTTCGCAACATGGGGTAGTCATACATCTCCACCACCATTCATGGCTTCTATCGCTGAAGTTAAGGTAGATAAACAAACGGGACAAATTATACCGTTACATATGTATAATTGTGTAGACTGTGGTACCGTTGTGAATCCTAAACTAGCGCGTGTACAGGTTGAAGGTGGCGCAGTACAAGCTATTGGTATGGCTTTGTATGAAGACGTTAGATACTCTAGTAATGGTCGTTTAGAAACCAATAATTTCATGACCTATAAGATTCCTACACGTCAAGATATTGGTGAATTACATACAGCCTTTGTTGAATCATATGAGGAAAGTGGTGCATATGGTGTTAAATCCATCGGTGAAATTGTTATTAATACAGCTTGTCCCGCAATACAACATGCTGTAAAAAATGCAGTTGGTGCGGATATTCGTACATTACCTATGACACCAGAGAAGGTATTTATGGGGATGGACGAGAAATATAAAGTATAACTATTTCTACATTCCTAAAGGGGGCCTCGTGCTATGACATCACAAACGCAGTACTGGAATCGTCTTATCCAACCTGGCATTGTCGCATTGGTTGGGGCTGGCGGCAAAACAACGGTCTTATCTAAGCTAGTCGAGTATGGTCGGTTGCAAGGACAACCTATCGTAGTGACGACTACAACACATTTGTATGAATCACAAGTGGCTCAATATGAACCTATTTACACGAAGGATATCAACGATGTTGATGAATATTGTACAAAACGTATTCAACAAGGTTATTGTGGCGCCTGGTTTAATGGTATTACACGAACTAAGGTTGATGCTGTAGATTGTGAAAGCATAGATGGCCTTAGTGCGTTACATCCAAACTGGCAAATCGTTGTTGAAGCAGATGGAGCTAAAGAAAAATGGCTTAAGGCACCAAAACATACGGAACCTGTTATTCCAAGTCAAACAAAGACGACTATAGGGGTAGTGAACCTTCAAATGTTGGGCGCATCCCTTGATGAAGATCATGTACATAATTTAGAATTAGTGCAATCCATTGTACATCGCGAAGAAGGTGCCATTGTAACACCTCATATGCTTGCTCAAATCGTGCTTCATAAACAAGGGCTATTCCAATATAGTAAGGGTAAGAAAATCTTGTTCTGCACTGGTTATGACACGGTACAACATCGTATTATTGATGATTTCATAAGTCATGTGGTAGATAGTGATATCACGGCCATTGTGTTGGCTGATGGGTATAAGGCTAGTTGTGAAATTCGTCGTATTATTCAATGTCGCTAGGTAGCAAAATGGAATATAAGACAGGTGAAAGCGCTCCCTTAGGGGGCGCCCTTTCACGAGAAATACCACGTATTGGCCTTGTTCTGTTAGCAGCAGGTCGGTCGCGACGAATGGGAACAAATAAGCAATTACTTCCGTGGCGCGGAAAGACGATTCTTGATGCTGTATGTCATGCATTACAAATTGGATGGAAACGAACTAATCCTTCTTGGAGTTTAGAAACCTATCCCCTGGTTGCCGTTACAGGTGGGGACCATGATATTGACCATATTGCTAGCAGTTATGGGTTTTCCATTATTCATAACGAATGTTCTGATTTAGGTCAAGGCACATCCATCGCATTAGGCGTGAAATACTTGATGAATGAATTTGGCACGCACTTTTTAGATGGTATTATATGCTCTGTATCTGATCAACCTTTACTAGACTCTATGGTTATTGAAAAACTCATCGCTAGCTTTCAACAACATAGGGATGAAACAAATAGAACAATCGTAGTACCTAAATATGGAACAACTCAACACCCTGGCAATCCAGTTTTGTTTGGTGCCCATTGGTTTGAGGACTTGCAACACATTGAGGGTGATCAAGGTGGACGAACGATCATTCGTGGTGTGGGGCATAATTTTGTAGAATATGTAAGTATTATTCCTGAATGGGGATTTGATATAGATACGCCAGAGGATTATAACGATTTGCAACATCGTGAAAGTGAGGGTGTATGAAGCCTTTAATACTTGTGCGCGGAGGCGGCGATATCGCTTCCGGTGCAATTTATAGATTGAGACGTGCAGGGTACCCTGTAGTAGTTAATGAAATTGCTATACCTACTATGATTCGCAGAGAGGTGAGTTATGGTAATGCTGTTCACTGCGGTGAAATGATTCTTGAACGGTTGGTGGCGCGCCATGTGAGCATTGATGAGATTCAAGAGACCTTATCAGAAGGGGGTATTCCCGTTGTGACGGCGCCCTATGAAGAGTTATTAGATCAACTGCATCCGGATGTTGTTGTAGATGCCATTTTGGCTAAAAAGAATGTAGGAACTACTAGACTCGATGCGCCCTTTGTTATTGGTGTAGGTCCTGGATTTAGCGCTGGCCGCGATGTGAATGTAGTCATCGAAACTATGCGTGGTCATAATTTAGGACGCTGCATTTATGATGGTGAAGCGGAACCGAATACGGGTATTCCTGGCAATGTGGGTGGTTATACCCATGAACGGGTGATTCATTCGCCAAAGGCAGGGGTATTTACAGCTAAACGTCATATTGGTGACGAGGTGCAAGCTAACGAAGTGATTGGTTATGTCGATGAAGAACCGGTGCGAGCTAAGATTACCGGTACGTTACGGGGCATTTTAAAAACGGGACTTATCGTATCTGATCATTTTAAATTGGCTGATGTGGATGCTCGTTGTGAGGAATCGCATTGTTATAGTATTTCTGACAAATCCCTCGCTGTTGGCGGCGGTGTTTTAGAGGCTGTTACAGCATGGGACTATGAAAGGAATAAAGATGGAAAGCATTTATGATATTATGAAAGACCGATTACAGGTGATGGAGCCAACATTTTTGGTGACCATCCTATCGGGGCCTCGCCAAGGGGATAGAACTATCTATAATCAGGATGGGGATATATTATATGGTGACGCTATAGAAGGCTTTACACTAAATAGAGTCAAGCCGAATGCTTTATGTGTATTTGGTAGCACTGAATGTTTTGTTGAACCTGTTGAAAAGGATCCATCTGTACTTGTCCTTGGGGCTGGTCATGTAAGCCGTGCCATTACGGATTTATTATTATTTATCGGATGTCGTGCTACGGTTGTCGATGATCGACCTGAATATGTGGTGCCTGAATTCTTTGATGAGCGTGTCACAAGAAAATGTTTGCCTTTAGATGATTTTAGAGACAAGTTACCTCTTGATGAATATAATGGATTTATTATCGTTACGAGAGCTCATGAATTCGATAATACATGCCTTGAACAATTGAGAAATCAACTGCCTACTTATATGGGTGTTATGGGCAGTCAACAACGCATTCATTATGCATTAGAAAATTTGAAAGCCAAAGGTTGGACGCAAGAGGAACTCGATATGATCTATGCTCCTATTGGCCTAGATTTAGGTGCTCAAACACCAGAGGAAATTGCTTTATCTATCGTCAGTGAGTACCTTGCTGTTGTACGAGGTAAACAAGGTCAGTTTTTACGCAGAAAGAGAGTTGTAAGTCATGAATCGTGAGTTTGTAGAATATTTGAGTCAACGCACAGATGAAACACTAGCAGTGGCAACAATTCTTCATACCGCCGGTTCTACACCACGTAAAGCTGGTACCTCGATGGTTGTATTCCCTGATGGGTCTATTTTTGGCACTATCGGCGGTGGCCGCGCAGAAAATGAAATACGCCTCAGTGCTATTGATTCCATGAAGAAGAAGGAGCAGCATCGACGTATTGAAGTAAAATTAAATGATGATGTAGCCGTAAAAGAAGGCATGGTCTGTGGCGGTTGCATGGATGTATGGATTAAAACGCAGAATGTATGACTTCGTTTTAAATTTACAGTGCTCATGAAATGGGTTAAAATATAAGGTACAGCTAATGTAATGGCTGTACCTTATTATTTTGTATAAGGAGTTGCACATATGCATTTTGAAGCCCTCATACATACCTTTAGAATCCTTGATCTCATCGATATCTTGACGGTTGCTATCGGTATTTATTATATGTATAAACTCTTAAAGGATACACGCGCTGTAGCCTTGCTAAAAGGGTTATTATTTTTGGCTATTTTGAATGTTTTAAGCCATGTAATGAATCTGTATGTTATTAACTGGATTCTCCAACAAGGGATGACCGTTATCCTCTTTGCGTTACCTGTCGTGTTCCAACCGGAACTACGTCGTGCCCTAGAGCAACTTGGGCGTGGCCGTATTTTTAGTAAGGCACAGAATGTAAACGAAGAAGAAATGGACATGGCTATCAATGAAGTGATGGCTGCTGCACGCGTTATGTCTCGTGAACATACAGGGGCTCTCATCGTATTTGAACGCGAGGTAGGCTTAAACGACTTTATTGATACAGGCATTATCGTAGACGCCGTACTCAGTCGGGAATTGATTAAAAATATTTTCGTTCCTAGTACACCTCTTCATGATGGGGCTATGATTATCCGCAATGGCCGCATTCAGGCTGCAGGTTGTCTATTGCCGCTTACCGAGGACCGTACATTGAGTACCGAACTTGGTACACGTCATCGCGCGGCTATCGGTCTGTCTGAACAAACAGATGCAGTTGTCGTTGTTGTCAGCGAAGAAACGGGTGTCATTTCTTATACCTATGGCGGACATATTTATCGTCACTTACCAGAAGATCAAATTAAAGAGGCCCTTCGTACATTTATGGAAAGACCTCGTCAAAATATTACGAGCATGTGGAAATGGGGTGGCAAGAAATGATGATTCATTTGAAACGCAACTGGCCTGCAAAAATACTTTCATTATTGGCAGCCATCGTCATGTGGTTTTTTATTATGCGCGACCAAAATCCTGTGATGGAGGTTTCCTATACGGTGCCTGTACAGGTGCAAAATTTGGCAGCTAATTACATCATAGAGGATGCACCTCAATATGTACGCGTTACGCTTAGTGGGCCTCGCGATACGATTATTAACTTAAAGTCTGAAAACCTTAAGGCCTATATAGATGCGTCAGGGGTTTCGACGGGACAAAATAATGTAACTATCCACTTTAATCCACCATCGGGGATGAGCATAGTTGAGATTAAACCTGATACGGTAACGATTAATGTTGATGAATATGCATCTAAGAAATTACCTGTTGAAATTGTGCCAATCGGACAAATTCCGGATAATGTGGCCATGAAATCGGTTACAGTCATTCCGAAGGAAGTTACCGTATCTGGTCGCAAACAACAAGTAATGGCTGCCACACGAGTTGTCATGAAGGTTAATGTGGCAGGACAAACTAAAAACTTTAGTGCTGTTGCTGATTTAGAAGCTTGGGATAATGCGGGCAATGTGCTCGATGTAAATATTAGCCCAACACAAGGTCAAGCACAGTATGAATTAAATTTACTTAGAAAAGATAAAGCCGTACCTATTTCGGCAATAACCGTAGGTCAAGTAGCGGATGGTTATGAAGTCAAAGGTATTACGATTAAGCCTGTACAAGTAACAATTACAGGCCGTGAAGCAATGGTGGATTCTGTTTCGGATCTTAAGACGGAATCTATTGATATAAGTAATGCTACGACACCTATTGATGGTACCTATAATATAGTAATTCCAGATGGTCTTACTAGTAAGATGACTACGGTTCATGTAACAGTAGATATACAAAGAAAAGCATAGATATGATAAGAATAATAAATCTTCGCGTAGCCGTTACCGTAAAGGCTACGATTGAGGAAATAGTAGAAAAGAAATACCCTCAACTAAAGGGACATATACAGAAAATCCATGTGGTGAGACGTGCCGTCGATGCTCGTAAGAAACCCAATATTGTATTTGTGTACACCCTTTTTGTAGAGGCTCAACATGAAGAAAAAATCATTAAGAAACTAGGTAAACAAAAGGATGTTACCTTATTTACACCTGAGGATCCAGAACCGATTGTAATTGGTGATAGACCTTTAGCACATAGGCCTGTTGTGATGGGCTTTGGTCCCGCAGGTATGATGGCGGCCTTTTACTTAGCTCGTGAAGGCTATCGCCCTATCGTGTTAGAACGGGGACAAGATGTAGATACTCGTGCGAAGGATGTAGAAACATTTTGGAAAACGGGAACCTTTAAACCGGAATCGAATGTTCAATTCGGTGAAGGTGGGGCCGGTACATTTTCTGATGGTAAATTGACTACGCGCGTCACACATCCGCGGTTGCATGAAATTTCAAAATACTTTGTAGAATTTGGGGCACCAGAAGAAATCTTATATAAGCATAAACCTCACGTAGGAACAGATAAATTGCGTCATATGGTAAAAGCCATGCGTGAGCGCATTATCGAATGGGGCGGCGAAGTCCGCTTTGGTGCTAAGGTAACCGATGTATTCGTTGACCAGGACCGTGTGGTCGGTATCGAGGTGAATGGTGCGGAACGTATTGATACGACTTTAGTTTTATCTGGTGTAGGTCATAGCGCGCGAGATACGTATGAAATGTTATTTAAACGCGGTGTCGATATGGTGGCTAAACCATTTGCTATCGGTGTTCGCATTGAGCATCCTCAAGATGTCATCGATCAATCTCAGTACGGTGTGGATCCAAAGAGCCTAGGTTTAGGGGCTGCTGAGTATTCCTTGGTATATCATGATAAGGAATCGGGGCGTACGGCCTATAGCTTCTGTATGTGTCCTGGTGGGCAAGTGGTCGCATCTGCGTCCGAACCGGGCGGTGTTGTAACCAATGGTATGAGCTTGTATGCCCGTGACAGTGGCGTTGCAAATAGTGCTATCGTCGTAAACGTAGGCCCTGATGATTTTGGTACCCATCCTTTAGATGGCGTAGTATTTCAACGAGAATGGGAACGCAAGGCTTATAAATTGGGCGGTTCAAACTTTAATGCACCGGCTCAAACAGTAGGTTCTTTCTTAGGTCAGGCTGATGCGCCGTCTGTTGAAAGCAGTATACATAGTTATGAACCTCATATCGTAGATTGCGATTTGCACCAGTGTTTACCTGATTATGTATTGTCTGTTTTAGAACGGGCCTTACCGTATTGGGGACGCCGTATCAAAGGCTTTGATAATCCTGAAATCTGTATGACCGGCGTTGAAACGCGCACATCTTCACCGCTTCGTATGGGTCGTGATGAAAATCGCATATCCACTACTGTGGGTGGTTTTTACCCAATGGGAGAAGGTGCAGGTTATGCGGGTGGCATCATGAGTGCCGCCTTGGATGGTGCAGAAACGGCGATTGCGTGCATGAGCATGTATGCAAAACCTAATGAATGATACTTTCACAAATAGATTTATACATTTACGTGCTATGGTGAAAGCCCAACCTGGATTTTATAAATTGTACAAACTCGTGTGATATAATACACACAACATAGATTGAAATACATTCGTTTGTAGACGGAGGAGAATATGGCTCGATTATTTGGTACTGATGGTGTACGTGGCGTTGTTAATGAATTTTTAACACCTGAATTGGCATACCATTTGGGGCGTGCAGCGGCAACACATTTTGGTAAAGAAAAAGAACATCCTACATTTTTAATTGGTAGAGATACTCGTATCTCTGGTTCCATGTTGGAATGCGCATTGGCATCTGGCATCTGTTCTGTAGGCGGTAATGTAGTTATGGCGGGAGTCATTCCTACACCTGCTGTAGCATACCTTGTAAAACAACAAGGTTTTGATGCGGGCGCTGTTATTTCTGCATCTCATAACCCATTCCCAGATAATGGTATTAAATTCTTTGATGGTAGTGGTTTTAAATTACCCGATGAAGTAGAAGATCAATTAGAAGTATATGTACGTCAAAGTGCAGATAACGAATTACCTCGTCCTACAGGTGCTGGCATTGGTCGTGTAGAGTATAATGCAAATCTTGCACATCACTATGCTCACTTTGTTCGTCATACAATCGATACATCCCTTGAAGGTTTAACGATTGTCTATGATGGTGCGAATGGTGCCGCTTCTAGCGTAGGTCCTGAAATTTTGTCTGGTCTTGGTGCAAAGGTTATCAATATCAATGTCAATCCAGATGGTTTGAACATCAATCATCATTGCGGTTCTACCCATATCGAAGGCTTGCAAGTAGCTGTTCAACAACACCATGCTGATTTAGGCATTGCCAATGATGGTGATGCAGACCGTTGCTTGTTAGTAGACGAAAAAGGTCAAGTCCTCGATGGCGACCAAATCATGCTATTATGCGCTCTTAAATTGAAAGAAGAAGGTAAGCTCAAAGGCGATACCGTAGTTGGTACCGTTATGAGTAATATCGGCTTCCACAAAGCAGCTGAAGAACTTGGGATGAAAACCGTTTCTACTGCTGTGGGTGACCGCTATGTATTGGAATATATGCGTGAACACGACCTTTCCATTGGCGGTGAACAATCTGGTCACGTCATTTTCCTCGATCATAACACAACTGGTGATGGCATGTTGACTGCTGTTCAAGTGGCGGCTCTTGTAAAAGAAAAAGGCCAACCACTTTCTGAATTGGCTGGCATCATGACAAAATACCCACAAGTACTTATCAATGTACGGGTTGTAACAAAAACAGGTTGGGAAGACAACGATATCATCAAAGCTGCTATTTTAACAGCTGAAGGTGAACTCGGTGATGAAGGCCGCGTTCTGGTACGTGCATCCGGTACAGAACCACTCATCCGTGTAATGGCTGAAGGTCCTGACCAAGAAGCATTACAATCCTTGTGCCAAGGATTGGCTGATGTAATTGGTAGAGAACAAGGACTTGCGGAATAAAAGTAGAACAATTTTATATGGGCATAAGAAAAGCACTACTTTGAATTGTTCAGAGTAGTGCTTTCGTCATTATTTATCAGCTACAACAATTTTATATCCATTCAAGTTGATGTTACTGCCAGTTGTATCTT
>ERZ772942.277-NODE-277-length-22269-cov-3.843252_pt1 | contig 22269 bp, 25 predicted proteins | sample MGYA00511135_ERZ772942 | MGnify/ENA primary metagenome ERZ772942 (study PRJEB29015, sample SAMEA2738099) | human oral metagenome | biome: human oral; feature: human-associated habitat; material: saliva | place: China | collected 2265 ... | reverse complement strand
AGCTCCAACAAATTACCCACACCCAATTTACAATAATGTATTGCCGCATATCGATGTGTTTTTAGAAAATGGCTATACAAAAGAAGAAATGAAAATGATTCAAGAAACTCGCAAGATTCTAGGCTTATCAGATGATGTAGCCATCACTGCTACTTGTGTGCGTGTACCTGTATATAACTCACACTCTGTAGAAATCAATGTGACTTTCGAAAAAGATACAACACCTGAAGAAATTCGTGCATTATTAGCAAAAGCACCAGGCGTAATCGTATTAGATAAACCTGAGGAAAATGTGTATCCAACACCATTACAAGCAACTGGACATGATGAAGTGTACGTGGGACGTATTCGTCGCGACATTTCTCAACCAAACAGCTTCCACATCTGGTGTGTGGGCGACAATATTCGTAAGGGTGCAGCAAGCAACGCCATCCAAATTGCGGAGTATATTGAAGCGCACAATTTACGTAAATAATGAAATAGAAGACTGGGCACTTGGGTGACAGTATAGTGAATAATGTTGATTACTCCAAATCCTTACGGATATCTTCATAATAGCTGTAACGTTGCACCGGTTCGAGCCTAGGTCTCTCACCTTTAAAGCCTCAAAGGGAGCGTACGGAATAAAATTCCTACGCTCCCTTTTTCGCATTTAATGCCATTCCACGTTATGGCTATTATAGAATCCGTAAGATTTTTCGTAATCAACTTTCTAATAAGCAAAAGTTGCCCAGTCTTCTAATGATTATTTACTCCGCTACACCCAACGGTTAGGTTAAAAAAGGGGTCGTTGAGGATTGAAAAACTTGATGTATCATAAATGCTCCATCTTTAGGGAGTAAAAAAGTGAGTGTAACAATTTTTTTGCGTAACAGTATTGTTATACTCTGAAAATTCAAAAGCAGGAAGCAAGTTTTTCCGCTTTTGAAGAAGATAAAATGTGATACAATAAAAGTACTATTGATGTAAAAGGAAGTATGATTGTGAATCGATTAAAGCCTTATTTAAAGCCATATTTGAAAGAAACAATATTGGCACCGTTATTCAAATTATTCGAGGCAATTTTGGAGTTATTAGTACCGCTTATTATGGCAGTCATCATTGACAAAGGAATTGGAAACCAAGATACCTCCTTAATCCTTGGTCAAGGGGCCATTTTAATCGTCCTTGGGATTTTAGGGGTCGTCGTGTCCATTACGGCCCAATATTATGCGGCAAAAGCAGCAACGGGATTTACAGCGGATGTAAGACAGGCGCTTTTTTCAAAAATTCAATACTTTAGCTTCTCGCAACTCGATGCGCTAGGAAATGACACTTTGCTGACACGTTTGACGAGCGATATGAATCTCGTGCAAAACGGATTAAACATCGCGCTTCGTCTGTTGCTTCGTTCGCCGTTTATCGTCGGTGGAGCGATTGTGATGGCCTTTGTCGTGAATGTGGAAATGGCATGGACGTTTGTCATCACAGTTCCAATCTTAGCAGTCGTCGTATTCGGGATTATTTACTGGACGATTCCGATGTATCGCCGTGTGCAAGGAAAATTGGATCGCATTATGCGCCTCGTGCATGAAAACTTACTCGGAGTGCGCGTGATTCGTGCATTTAACCGCGAAGAAAAAGAAATTCAGTCGTTTAGGGAAGATACCGAAGCGTTGAATCAGGCGCAACAAAAGGTGAGTGCTCTATCAGGAGCTATGAATCCTATTACGTTTGTGATTGTGAATGTAGCCTTGATGGTGATTTTATACAATGGAGCAATTAAAGTGGATACAGGAACGTTGTCAAAAGGAGACGTCATCGCCTTAACAAACTATATGTCACAAATTCTAGTAGAGCTTGTAAAATTAGCCAATCTTATCGTGTTAATGACGAAATCTGTTGCGAGTGCGGAGCGTATTGACAATATTCTATCGATGGAATCGGATATGATGGAAGGAACCCAAGACGTCCATCCAGATAGCGACGTAGCAGTGGCGTTTAAAGACGTGACGCTTACGTATCAAGGGGACCAAAATGCAGCGCTCAACCATATCTCCTTTACCGCGTTAAAAGGACAAACCATCGGCGTGATTGGGGGGACTGGTAGTGGGAAATCGTCTCTTGTGAATATGATTCCTCGTTTCTATGATGCGACCGAGGGAAGTGTAGAGGTGTTCGGGGAAGACGTTCGTCGCTACCGTTTTGCATCGCTTCGTGGAGCGGTCGGAATGGTCTTGCAAAAGGCGCAACTCTTCCGTGGAACGATTGCCGACAATGTCCGTTTTGGAAATGCGTCTGCCTCCAATGAAGTGGTAGAACATGCACTCGGTGTGGCTCAAGCTAGCGAATTTGTACAAACGAAAGAAGGCGGACTGGATTATGGCATCGAACAAAATGGACGCAACTTATCTGGTGGGCAAAAGCAACGGATGACGATTGCGCGTGCCATTGCCAAACAAGCACCGATTTTAATCTTAGATGATAGTGCTTCGGCATTAGACTTTGCGACCGATGCAAAATTACGTGAGGCCATCAAGAACCAAGTGCCACGTCCAACAACCTTTATCGTGTCGCAACGGGCGGCTTCTGTGCAGTACGCAGACTTAATTCTCGTTCTTGATGAAGGGAACCTGGTCGGCAAGGGCACGCATGAAGAGCTATTAGCGAACAACGAAATTTATCAAGAAATTTACTATTCACAATTTCCAAAGGAGGATGAAGCATGAGACAGAAAACTCAATGGGAAACCATCCGTAAAGTCCTCCGCTACATCCGTCGCTACCGTATTTATTTTGTAGCGTCCATTCTTTTAGCAAGTGTGAATGTATTTGGGACCTTAATGATTCCAAAATTAGTTGGGGAAGCCGTGGACCAAATGCTCGGCACTGGCCAAGTCTTCTATGAAGGACTATTTGCCATCCTATGGCAGATTGCACTCTTTACAGCCATGGCAGCTATTGCGCAGTGGTTTATGAACCTTAGCAATAACAAGATGACTTACTCGGTTGTGCGTGACCTTCGTAGAGACGCGCTTGAAAAAATCGAGACATTACCGCTCAGTTATTTAGATATTCATCCAGCTGGAGAAATCGAGAGCCGTATTATCGCGGACGCGGATCAATTCGCGGATGGGCTATTGATGGGATTCACTCAGTTATTTACGGGTGTGATGACGATACTAGGAACGTTAGTCTTTATGCTGAGTGTGAATGTGACACTAACGCTCGTGGTAGTGGTGATAACGCCAGTATCCTTTGTAATGGCTAGCTTTGTCGCGAAAAAATCCTATCATTTCTTTAAACAACAATCGGAAATTCGTGGCGACCAAACCGCCTATATGAATGAGATGATTGAGGGGACACGAGTGGTCACAGCCTTCCAGCAACAGGAAAAAGTCATCGATGACTTCTCGGTGATTAATAAGAACCTAACGGATGTGTCGCTCAAGGCTATTTTCTTCTCGAGCATCACGAATCCGGCAACGCGCTTTGTTAATAGTATCGTCTACACCAGTGTGGGCGTGTTCGGGGCTTTCTTCGTCATTAGTGGTGGTGTGACGGTTGGTCAATTATCAGCCTTCCTCAGTTACGCCAACCAATATACGAAACCGTTCAATGAAATTTCAGGTGTGATTACCGAATTGCAAAATGCGATTGCCTGTGCTAACCGCGTATTTGAACTATTGGAACAACCTTCTGAACGTCCAGAACGTGAGGATGCTGTGTCTCCTGAAAGCTTCGATGGAGCGGTGGAATTTAACCATGTGGACTTCTCTTATGTGAAAGGCCAACCGCTGATTGAAGACTTCTCGCTGGATGTCAAACCAGGGCAACGCGTGGCGATTGTCGGTCCAACCGGAAGTGGGAAGACGACATTGATTAACTTATTGATGCGTTTCTACGATATTAATAGTGGGAAATTAGCCATCGATGGCCATTCGATTGAAGATATCACCCGCCATTCGTTGCGAAATGGATTTGGAATGGTGCTTCAAGAAACATGGCTTCAAACGGGGACGGTCCGTGAAAATATCACGATGGGAAATCCGACGATTAGCGAAGAAGAGATGATTCGCATCGCTAAACTCTGTCATATTCATGGATTCGTAAGCCGTCTGCCGCAAGGGTATGATACGGTGATTTCAGATGACGGCGGGGACTTCTCGCAAGGGCAAAAACAATTGCTCTGTATTGCGCGTGTGATGATGGGACAACCAAATATGCTGATTCTCGATGAGGCAACGTCTTCCATCGATACGCGTACCGAGTTGAAGATTCAAGAAGCCTTTCAACATTTGATGGAAGGGCGCACGAACTTTATCGTGGCGCACCGCTTGTCGACGATTCGTACCGCGGATGTGATTCTTGTTTTAAAAGACGGACATGTCATTGAAAAAGGAAATCATGCTAGCTTGATGGAACAACGTGGATTTTACTACAATCTCTATCAAAGTCAGTGGCAACATTAACAATAAAAAGAAGCGTAGGCTCTATAAAAAGAGTCTACGCTTTTTTGAATTGCTGAAAGTGTAAAATTATCATATATGATAATTTCAAAAGATTATTGATTGAATTCTTCTAAAGCTAGAGACGCTTCTTCCCATTCAGCGAGAAGGGTTTCTTGGCGTTCAAGAAGGGCGCCTTCTTCGGTTGAGAGGGTGGCAGATTTATCTGGATCGGAATAGTTTTCCTCCAGTGTCATGGCCTCGTGGACTTTTTCTAACGCTGTTTCGATATCGTGCATTTCGGTTTCGAGTTGCTCGATACGTCGAGTGAGCGTGCGGATTTGACGTTGCTCTTCTTTAGAGGCGTGATAGCTAGCTTTGGCTTCTGTCATCGGCTGAGCGCTTGTTGCTTCAGCACTCTTGGCTTCTTGCAGTGCGGCGAGTTCTTCTTTCTCTTGCTTTTTCTCAAGGTAGTAGTCGTAGTCGCCCAAATAGAGTGTGCTTCCTGTTTCTTCGATTTCAAGAATGGCCGTTGCGATCTTGTTGATAAAGAAACGGTCATGGGATACAAAACAAATCGTACCATCGTAGTCGATGAGAGCATCCTCAAGCACTTCTTTACTGTCGATATCCAAGTGGTTCGTTGGTTCGTCGAGCAGTAGGAAATTATCATGTTCCAGTGACAATTTGCAAAGGGCTAGTCGAGCTTTTTCACCCCCGCTAAGTTGAGCAGTTGTTTTTTCAACATCGCTTCCAGAGAATAGGAAGCTTCCGAGAATCGAACGCACATCTTTTTCAGGCATCGTTGAATGACGAGACCAAAGCTCTTCTAGAACTGTTTGGTTGGTAGAAAGGCCAGCCAAGTTTTGGTCATAGTAACCAACCTGAACACCAGCTCCTAAGTCAATCAATCCTTTGATTAAAGGAAGTTCACCCGTAATCGACTTCAAGAGGGTTGATTTTCCAATTCCATTTGGCCCTACAATGGCAATAGCTTCACGTTTGCGAAGTTGGAAGGAAATAGGACCGCTCAAGGCTTTGTGGTCGTAACCGATATAAGCATCGTTTACTTGTAATACTTGATTCCCTGAATCCCGTTCCACAGTGAATTCAAAACGAGCAGAGCGCTGATCGCCTTTTGGTTTCTCCAATCGTTCCATTTTTTCTAATTTTTTACGACGGGATTGCGCACGTTTTGTGGTTGAGGCGCGCACCAAGTTTTTCGCGATAAATTCTTCTAAGTCGTGAATTTCTTGTTGCTGCTTTTCGTAGGCTTTTTGCTTCAGTAAATAGCGTTGTTCACGTTCCTCTAAATAGTGCGAGTAGTTTCCCTTGTAATATTCACAGGCTTTATGGCTGATTTCGTAAACTTCATTACACACGCGGTCTAAGAAATATTGGTCGTGGGATACGATCACAAGAGCGCAATTTGAAGAACGTAAATACTCCTCTAGCCATGTTAAGGTTTCAATATCTAGGTGGTTCGTCGGTTCGTCTAAAATCAGTAAATCGTGTTGCTCTAATAAAATACGCGCTAAGGCTAACCGAGTTCGTTGCCCTCCAGAGAGCGATTGAATCGGTTGGTCGTAGTCTTCTGGATAGAAACGGAATCCATGAAGCACTGTACGGATTTCAGATTCGTATCCATATGCATTCTTTTGATTGAGTTCTTCTTGCAGTTGGTCATAGCGTTTTAAGGCGAGTTCGTAGGCTACGGGGTCTCCAAGAAGGTCAGGATCACCGAGTTGCTCAGCTGCTTTTTGCGCTTGTTTCTTCAACGTTTCTACGTCTTCGTAGAGATGAATCATTTCTTCCCAAACAGTTTTCGTTGAATCGATAGCCGCATATTGGTCTAAGTAACCGATGGATAGATCTTTTTTCTTTGAGACAGAGCCAAGAGAAGGTTCTTCGATACCAGCCAACATTTTTAACAGCGTTGATTTTCCAGTACCATTACGTCCAACGATGGCAATCCGCGAATTTTCTTGAATATGAATCGTAATATTTTCAAATAGGACTTCATCTGCAAAAGTTCGAGCGAGTCCTTGTCCTTGTAGTAGTATCATGATAGGTCCTTTCAGTGAGTATTCATCTCATTTTATCATAAAAAAGAGGTGGACAATATTGAAAAGAATTCAAGATTGTTTTCACATTCACAAATAATAGGTTGTGAATAAAAAAGTACAAGCCTTGCTGTATATAAGTGGATTTTATAGGAGTAAGTGATGAGCAAACAAAGTATTTGTGAAAAATCATATCGTTGTGATAGAATACGCATGGATGTAAAAGAAAAGGAGTCTTAGACATGAAAGATTATAAAGAAATGAAAGAAATTGAAGTGCCACGTGCAACTGCAAAACGTTTGGCCATTTATCATCGTTATTTACGTTTCTTGCATGATGCAGGAAAACGTCGTATTTCATCAACTGAATTAAGTGAAGCTGTAAAAGTAGATAGCGCAACGATTCGTCGTGATTTTTCTTATTTTGGAGCTTTAGGAAAACGTGGATATGGATATGATGTAGAATACTTATTGGAATTCTTCAGCCATACGTTAAACCAAGATCGCTTAACAAATGTAGCTTTAGTAGGTGTTGGTAAATTAGGACAAGCGTTACTAAACTACAATTTCCACCAAAGCAACAATGTTCGAATCAGTGCCGCGTTCGATGTGAACCCTGATATCGTCGGAACGATTCAAACAGGAGTTCCTGTGTATAGCATGGATGAAATGATTGAACAATTAAAAGTGCAACAAATTCAAGTAGCGATTCTAACCGTTCCTCAAGATGTGGCGCAAGATACAGCAGATCGTATTGTGGAAGCAAATGTTCGAGGCATTTTAAACTTCACACCAATTCGATTAAATGCTCCAGAAAACGTTCGAGTTCAAAACGTTGACTTAACAAACGAACTTCAAACTCTAATCTATTTCTTGGACAACCAAAAATAATCAGTTGAAAGGCATCCTTACAGGGTGCCTTTTTTGTATGCTAAGAGAGTGTTTATAACGGAATCCGTTCGTGATATACTAAGAAAAAACTTTGAGATTTAAAGGGATGGGAATGTGACAGTGAAGAAATTGATAAAAGTTCTTTTAGGACTTCTAGTAGGTTTGGGTGTAATTATTGGAAGTTATAAAATAATGGGAGTCGTTCAAAAAAACGAAATGAACCACATTGTTAAAAGTGAAGAAGTAAAAGAAATCGTAGAAAACTATCTGAAATATTTGGATGCAGATGCTTTAACTGATAACGGTAAAATTGTTTCCTATCAGATTGATGAAGCATCAATCGAGCATAATCCTATGGGAGGAATTATGTTTACGGTGGTGTTGAATGATGATAGTGAACTGTATGTCCGAATGACTCTAGAAAAATACCATGAAACGGGGAAAATACAACAGTCTGGTGGAGGATATGCTAAAAAGGTCAAAGATTTAGTAGGTAAAAAGGATTAAAAGTTGTATATTTATAATGTTGTATAGGGATTTAGATAAAAGATCAGTCGACAGAGAAAAAGGAGATAACAATAGATGGAATTGTTGAGGATATTAGCTGCTGAGGGGAATCCATTTTGGGATCCAAAGGCAGTTCAAGAAGTCATCTGGGTTTTAATGATATTTGGTTTGGTTGTTTTTGCAGGTATTGTAGCTCTTGCTTATGTTTTTATGAAAGCTGCAATCACAGTTGTTAAGTATAAACCAACAAAAGACGAGGAAACGTTAGAGCAAAATGAATCAATAGAAGCAACACCCAATACTGAAGAATAAAAATAAGCACTAATCCATCTGAGTTGCGGAGTGATTAGTGTTTTTTTACAGACTGAGAGAGTATTTATTACGAGTGTAGTTCGTGATATACTATGAAAAATAGATTCGAATACAGTTTAAAAAGGATAGAGGTGTTCTTGAATTTGGCAAAGAAGAAACAATTTCTATGGGGAGTTCTAGCAGTACTGATTTTAATAGTTGGTGGATACACAATAATGGGAGTAGTTCGCCATAATGAGATGGCTCAAATTGTTAATAGCGAAGAGGTTAAGCAAATATATTTGAAACGATTAACATCGATTGACCCCGATGCTTTAACCGAAAAAGGAGTAATACAAAAATATACAATTGACTCTTTCGAGAAAATACCAACAGGTGGAATATTTGTTTATCTCTATATTAACGATAATAGAGAATATACAGTTTCTGTAAATCTTTATAAGGATAATAATACGGGTAAGATAAAAAATGGTGGAGGTAGTTGGTCACCGGAGTTGGATAAATTTGTAAAAAGTAAAAAAGCTGAGTAAGGTTTATATAGAGAACATTGTACGGTATACTATGCAAAAAGAAGGAAAGTTAACAATTAAAAGGGAGATAACAGATGGAACTATTTAGAATTTTTGGCAATCAATTTTTTAAGGACTTTTTCATTAATTTTGGCGTAGGGGCTTTATTTTGTTTGGCGTTCTTTTTAGCAGTTGCTTACACTGTTGTAAAGGTAATTATGACGATGGAATCGAATCGTACAACGACTGTGGATGAATCAAAAAAAGATAATAAAAAATAGAGCTAGTGAAAAGCTCTATTAGTCCACGATTTAAATGATAATAGGATATGAATCTATAGAATTGTAAAAAAGGATGTTTAAAATTTGGAAAACAAGAAGATTTTTACTCAGAAAAATTGGTTGATGTTATGTAAGAGACCGTTTGACTTTATTTATTTCAACACGAATGATAATCAATATTACAGTATCATAGAAACTAAAACTTTAAAAATATCGCCAGTCTTTTATTCAATGGTTGCCACTGCGGGGATAGTTTCAAAAGCCTTGTTACCACTATTTGATTGGAACGTTACGTTTGAATTTAGAGTTGTTTCACTGTTTTTTATACTTATTAGTATATTCGCGTTAACAAGATTCCAGCTGGGGAAAGTAGAACAATGGGGAGTAGGGGAACCTATTATGTTATCTTCAGAAACGGAACGAGAAGTTTTAGAAGAAGCCTCTAAAACTTATAAAACGAATGTTAAATTCTTTTCAATTATCGTCGTTGCATTCCTGATATTTGTACTATTATTCTTATGGACTTTTCATATTTTAGTAATCATTGCGACCGTTCTATTAGCTTATTCCATAGGATTACTGATTCCTGGGCTTAGATTATTTTCAAGATATCGATTTTTGAAAAAGATGATGAAGCTATAAAAATAAGCACTAATCCAATCCGATTTGCGGAGCGATTAGTGCTTTTTTACGAATAGAGATAGTATTTATAACGAGTACAATTCATGATATACTATACAAAACAAGTAGAACCTTTAAATGCATTAGGGGGCTGAGGATAATGATGAAGAAATTCAGTAGTGGAATGCTTGGAATTATTGCGGTAATCGCGTTAATCATCGGTGGTTTTGTAACGTTGAATCTAGTGAAGAAGCATGAAATGGTCACTTTAGTTCAAAGTGCGCAAGTGAGAGAATCGATTGAGAATCAATTAAAAAATCTAGATCACAAAGCCTTAGAAGAAGGCGGAGCGATTGAGTCTTATGAAATTGATGTTGAGTCTATTCAGCATAACCCTATGGGGGGAATTCGCTTTAAAATATACTTAAACTCCGATAAGAAATTAAGCGTGAGTTTTAGTTTGACTAAAAATCTGAATACAGGACAGTTCGAACATTCCTCAACGGGATACTCAAAGGAAGTCTCAGATTTGATAAAAAATAAGCAGTAAGGAATGAGATCTTTTTCTCTAAACTAAGATTTAAAAACATAAAAAGCACTAATCGAATGCGTTTATGCAGTGATTAGTGCTTTTCTTCTGGATCTTTATCGTCTAGAGGGTCATCATCCATTTGGAAATCTTCCATGATATTAGCCAGTTTCTTTAATTCATTGTACGTCCGAAGCATATTAATACTAGTTACGATACTGTTGGTTGCAAATAAGCAACAGAATAAGGTCACAAAATCAAATCCATTTCCAGGATAATGAGAGGTTGCTAGAAAGATAAAGAAGACGGCTAATATGATTTCAAAATATAGTTTTCTAAAGAAACTTTTTCGTGTCATCGCAATCATCCTTTCCTGTCAAAATCTTACAAAATTCCAGACAAATAAGCAAGTATTTATTCTTGATTTTTCCTGACCAAATGAGTATTATAAAACTATGAGTTAGCACTCATGGTTTTCGAGTGCTAAAAAAGAGTAAGGAGGATTTTATATGTTAAAGCCTTTAAAAGATAGAGTTGTTATTCAAATGGTAGAGCAAGAAGAAAAAACGGCTGGTGGATTATTCCTACCAACTACTGCTCAAGAAAAATTACAATTTGCAAAAGTAATCGCAACAAGCGAATTCACTGCTGCAGAAGACCGTCAAGTGGCGGTTGGCGATAAAGTCGTATTCGAGAAATATTCAGGAACAGAAGTTAAATTAGATGGTCAAGAATATATCATCGTGAAAGAAAAAGATATTATCGCAATTGTTGAATAAAGGGGGATACAATTATGGTGAAAGATATTAAATTTGCAGAAGACGCAAGAAGTGCCATGCTTCGCGGTGTGGACGTTTTAGCAAACACAGTAAAAGTAACATTAGGACCAAAAGGACGTAATGTTGTATTAGAAAAAGCATTCGGTTCTCCGCTAATTACAAATGATGGGGTAACGATTGCCAAAGAAATCGAATTAGAAGATCACTTCGAAAACATGGGTGCAAAACTCGTAGCTGAAGTGGCTTCAAAAACAAACGATATTGCCGGTGACGGTACAACAACAGCGACAGTTTTAACACAAGCTATCATTCGTGAAGGCTTGAAAAACGTAACGGCTGGCGCAAACCCAGTCGGCATTCGTCGAGGGATTGAACTTGCGACAAAAGCAGCGGTTGAAGAATTACACCGCATTTCTCGTCCAGTAGAATCAAAAGAAGCCATCGCACAAGTGGCAGCTATTTCTTCAGGTTCAGCTGAAGTCGGCGAATTAATCGCTGAAGCTATGGAAAAAGTAGGTAACGACGGCGTTATCACAATCGAAGAATCTAAAGGGATTGAAACAGAATTAGATGTTGTAGAAGGAATGCAATTTGACCGTGGTTACTTATCACAATACATGGTAACTGATAACGACAAGATGATTGCGACTTTAGACAATCCATTCATCTTAATCACAGATAAAAAAGTGTCAAACATCCAAGAAATCATTCCATTATTAGAACAAATCGTTCAACAAGGACGTGCGTTATTAATCATTGCGGATGATGTGGATGGCGAAGCTTTACCAACATTAGTATTAAACAAATTACGCGGAACATTTAACGTGGTAGCTGTAAAAGCTCCAGGATTCGGTGACCGTCGTAAAGCGATGTTAGAAGATATCGCTGTGTTAACAGGGGCTCAAGTCATTACAGAAGACCTTGGCTTAGAATTAAAAGACGCAACATTAGCTCAATTAGGGACAGCTGGTAAAGTGGTAGTTTCTAAAGACAGCACTACAATCGTTGAAGGTGCAGGTTCTAAAGAATTAATCGCGAACCGTGTTGCTTTAATTCGCGCACAAGCACAAGATACAACAAGTGATTTCGACCGTGAAAAATTACATGAACGTCTTGCTAAATTATCAGGTGGGGTTGCCGTAATTAAAGTCGGTGCCGCTACTGAAACAGAATTAAAAGAGAAAAAACTTCGCATTGAAGATGCCTTAAACGCCACTCGCGCAGCGGTTGAAGAAGGAATCGTTTCAGGTGGGGGAACAGCTCTTGTGAACGTTCAAAAAGTAGTAGACGCTCTTGAATTAGAAGGCGACTTAGCTACAGGTGCGAAAATCGTATCTCGTTCATTAGAAGAACCATTACGTCAAATCGCAGAAAATGCTGGTCTTGAAGGTTCAGTCATTGTTGCTCGTTTGAAATCTGAAGAAAAAGGCATTGGATACAATGCTGCTACAGATGAATGGGTAAACATGATTGAAGCAGGTATCGTGGACCCAACGAAAGTAACACGTTCTGCATTACAAAATGCTGCATCTGTTTCAGCATTATTATTAACAACAGAAGCTGTGGTAGCTGACAAACCAGCTCCAGTAGCACCACCAATGCCAGGAATGGATCCAGGCATGGGCATGATGTAATCAAAGGACGAGGGGTGAAATTTTTTCACCCCTCTTTTTCTTTTTATAATGAAACACCGAAAGGTGTTTACTAAAAAATGAACTTTGTTCAAAACTTCGAACCCTCGAGGATTTCTCTATAGTATATGCAATGAGGCACCGGCTTGAGCCGAAGTCTCAAGCTCTTTCAAGATTCAAATGGACTCTAAAAAATAAATTTTTAAGAGTCCATAATTCACTTTGAATGCTTACTCCCATTGCCAATACTATGGAATCCTCGGGGGTCTCCGTTTTGAACACTTTTTTTGAGTTGTTATATAAAAAGAGGAAGGAATAGAGAGGGTAGAAAAAAACTCGAACATTGAAGGATTTACTGCTACTATAAAATCCTTCGTGTTCTCCGTTTTGAACAATTTTTTGAGGTGATTTATAAAAAGAGGATGGAATAGAGAAGGCGAGTTACGCTACGAACCCTCGAGGATTTCTCTATAATATGCAACGAGGCACCGGATTGAGACTGTAGTTTCTCACCTCAAAAGCTTCAAAAGGAACTTACGCAGAGGCTAGTCACAATGGTTGACGGGGGCGTACATTTTTGCTAAAATAGTCGTGTTGTAATTGTGAAGCACCACAGCTACAACCGCTCGGATTAGAGTACAAAAGACCGGAATCGGCACTTTAAACTGGCGAGTCTTAGTCTAAAATATAGGAGGTGCAATATGTACGCAATCGTAAAAACTGGTGGTAAACAAGTTAAAGTTGAAGTTGGTCAAGCAATCTACGTTGAAAAATTAAACGCAGAAGCTGGCGACAAAGTAACTTTCGAAGAAGTAGTATTTGTAGGTGGAGATGACGTTAAAGTTGGTGCTCCATTCGTAGCAGGTGCAACTGTTGAAGGAACTGTTGAAAAACAAGGCCGTCAAAAGAAAGTTGTTACTTTCAAATACAAACGTCGTAAAGACTCACACCGTAAACAAGGTCACCGTCAACCTTATACAAAAGTTGTTATTGACGCAATCAACGCTTAATCACGATGATTCAAGTGACTGTACACAAAAAGAACCAACGTATCGTTTCCTTTGAAATGACTGGTCATGCAAACTTTAGTGAACATGGTTCGGATATCGTTTGCGCAGGGGTATCGGCTCTGGCTATTACAACTGTGAACAGCATTGAGAAGTTAGCAGGATATCAACCGATTGTCGAAGTTGACGAGGTTGAAGGTGGTTACTTATATATGGAAGTTGTAGAGGACTTGACGAAAGACCAAGAACATACAACTCAAATTTTATTAAATAGTCTATTACTAGGGTTAGAAGATATTCAATCGGAATATCAAGACTTTCTAGCTGTAACTGTTGCATAATCAATCAAGGAGGTGCACAACTATGTTAAAAGTGAATTTACAATTATTCGCCCATAAAAAAGGGGGCGGTTCTACATCAAACGGACGTGACTCACAAGCAAAACGTTTAGGTGCTAAACGTGCTGATGGACAATTCGTTTCAGGTGGTTCAATCTTATTCCGCCAACGTGGAACAAAAATCCATCCAGGTGAAAACGTAGGTAGAGGTGGAGACGATACTTTATTTGCTAAAGTAGACGGAATTGTACGTTTCGAACGTAAAGGCCGTGACAAAAAACAAGTATCTGTATATCCAGTAATCGCTGCTGAATAATATTGAGTAGGATGTGACATTCAGTCACATCCTTTTTTTTAAGAAAAATGAGATTTTAACAAAACTACTTCAAACGTTTCAGATTACTGTACAATCGCTAGTATTGCTATTATAGAATCTGAACGTTCTGCATAGTTTTGTAAAAAAGCATGTGCTGCTGTTGTAGTACATATCATTCAAAATTCAAAAAATTAAAAAAAATAGAAGGAGGGATTTTTATCGAAGCGGGAAAAGAAATTCAAGCATTCGAGGAATTGGCAAAAGCAGTAGAGTTGCTTCATCAAGAAATCGGCTATTCGAATGTAGAAGCGCTAGGGGAAACCTTACAAAATATTGTCAATGACAACACTGCGCAACAAGTCGAAGGCCTGCCAAGTAACGAAGTGGTCCAAGAATTAAACAAAGCGTATAAACAATTAGATTTAGCAAGTTATTCGAGTGAAGAAATTCGCCGGATGATTCAATTCGCGTTCTTGAAAGCTGCTAAAGAAGATGGCTTACAAACCAACCATCAAATGACTCCAGATGCGATTGGCTTACTCGTAGCGTATATGATTGACCAAATGACGAAGAAAGATAAGACGCTACAAATTGCGGACTTTGCGGCAGGAAGTGGGAACTTACTAAGTACAATTTTGTTATTCCTACAATCTGCTGGTAAAACAGCCCAAGGGACGGCTATTGATAATGATGAAGTGCTTGTGCATTTAGCTTTACAAGCCTTCGCATTAGAACAATTGGATGTGAAGACTTCCTTGCAAGATGGATTACAAGATTTACTTGTGGATCCACAAGACTTCGTAGTGAGTGATTTGCCGATTGGATATTATCCAGTCGATGCCAATGCCGCTCGTTTTGAGACAAAAAATGAAGAAGGTCATTCTTTTGCCCATCATTTACTCATCGAACAGCATATTCGTTATTTGAAGGAAGCTGGAATCGGATTGTTCATCGTTCCGACAAATCTATTTGAGACTGCTGAAGGGGAAACGTTACTGGCTTACTTGCAAAGGGAAACATACGTACAAGCAATGCTCGCATTCCCACGCAATCTATTTAAAGATGTGCAGTTTAGTAAGTCTTTACTTATTGTACAAAAACGAGGGAAATCTGCTAAACAAGTGAGTCAAGTCCTTCTAGGGGATATCCCAGAATTTAAAAACAGAGAAAAATTCAGAAAATTCACTCTAACATTCGAAAAATGGGCACAAGAAATGTTATAATGAATCCGTTAGACCCAGATGCGGGCTTAATTTTAAATTAAAGGAGAATGTGCATGTCAAAATCAATCGCGATTAATGCAGGAAGTTCAAGCTTGAAGTTCCAATTATTTAATATGCCACAAGAAGAAGTAGTGGCTAAAGGTTTAGTAGAACGTATTGGATTAGGTGATTCAATCTTCTCAATCAGCTATGGAGACGACCAAAAATTTGAAGTGGTAGAAGATATTCCAAACCACGAAGTTGCGGTAGAAAAATTATTAGAACAATTAGTAGCTTTAAACATTATTTCTTCATTCGACGAAATCACTGGTGTTGGTCACCGTGTCGTTGCTGGGGGAGAATTATTCAAAGATTCAGCTTTAGTTGATGACACTGTTATCCAACAAGTTGAAGACTTAGCAGAATTTGCTCCATTACACAACAAAGCAGAAGCAGTGGGAATGCGCGCATTCAAACACATCTTACCAGACATTACAAGTGTTGCTGTATTCGATACTTCATTCCATACAACAATGCCTAAAAAAGCATACTTATACAGTGTGCCATTAGAATACTACAAACAATTCAAAGCACGTAAATACGGAGCACACGGAACTAGCCACCGTTATGTTTCACACCGTGCAGCTGAATTATTAGGTAAACCAATTGAAGAATTAAAAATCATTACATGTCACTTAGGAAATGGTGCTTCAATTACAGCCGTTGATGGTGGTAAATCAGTAGATACATCTATGGGATTCACTCCATTAGCAGGGGTTACAATGGGTACTCGTTCTGGAGACATCGATGCTTCATTAGTAGCATTCTTAATGAACAAATTAAACATTACAGATATTAACGAAATGGTTGATATTTTAAACAAAAAATCTGGTTTATTAGGATTATCAGGTTTATCAAGCGATATGCGTGATATTGACAATGCTTCAGCAACTAACGAAGATGCTAAAGTTGCAATGGAAATCTTTGTGGATCGTGTTCAAAAATACATTGGTCAATATATTGCCGTAATGAATGGTGTAGATGCAATTGTATTTACAGCAGGTATCGGTGAAAACTCAATTAAAATCCGTGACTTAATTATTAGCGGAATTACATGGTTCGGATGTGATATTGACAAAGAACGTAACAACACTCGTTCAGAAGCAATCATTTCATCAGACAATGCGAAAGTAACAGTATTAAACATTCCAACAAACGAAGAAGTAGAAATCGCAAGAGACATCGAACGCTTACGCAAAAAATAAGATGTGAGAAAAAGCGCTTTGAATCGGACCGTTGGAGGGGAAGGCTGAGAGGAGAGAATCTCCGACAGACTTCACCGAAACGCACGCCGATTCAGCTTTTTCGAACTCAGTTCAAATAATAGAAAAAGCGAAAAAGAGGCTTAACATTACTGTTAAGCCTCTTTTTTTGTGCATAAATATTTCTACTTATCTAAAAAGACCTCAAAATGTTTCAAAACTTCTTCTATTGTTGTTTCATCTAATTCATCAGGTGATACTTTGTTAATATACTCTAAAATAATTGGAATAAAAAATTGACAAAATAATGTGATGGATAATTGTTCGTGGGTTGAAGAATTTACAATTGGAAAATTTTTATAAAAATGAAATTTCAGTTCTTGATTGGTTTTTAAAAGAGAGTCGAAAACTTCAGTATGTGAAATAGCTGTAGCATATTTATAAGGAAGAATGATTTCTAAAGCTTGGTCGAAGTATAGATGAAGAGAGTCACCAACTTTTTGTTTATGAATGCAGTGATGATAACCACACCAATGATGATGATTAGAAAATGTATAAATAGGGAAATATAAGAAGTAATCAAAACAATACGGAATTTTTTTTCGAATGTTAGAAATTCTTTTCGTAATTTCTTTTGTAAGAGTATATGAAATCGGAGTGTTTTTTTGTAAAGAATCAAATAATTGAGAGGTGGTTTGACGAGTGATAAACCATTGCCCGGAACTGGTGACAATAATACTATTACAATCGGTACGAGGATCGTCACTAATATCGTAGAGAAGGACGACATCGCTCGTAATATCTGGAATATGATGCTGAATACAAGAATCGAAAATCTGTGCATCACACCCACGATTAAAATCAATAATTATTTTTGACATAAAAATACCCTCCTAAATTGCTTTTTTCTTTAGAATACTACTAAATAAGTAAAAAATAAATATAAAAGTGAAAAAGGTCACAAAATTTAAGAAAAATATAATAATTAAAGGGAAAATAATTGAAATTCTACAATTTACATTGAAAAATGGCAAAGACGAATTTTGTTTTAATGAGTCATTTGTCGTACAGTTTTAGTAACAAGATCTTGTAGAAAAACATAAAGGAGAGAAGCGTATGGATTATTGGGATATGCCAGCAGACTGGAGTGAAGAATATCTTCAAACATTTGAACCGGTATTGCATTCTGTGCTAAGAGGATATCATGTTTCAAATACGAACTCAGAATATCAAGATTTATTACAACTAGGAAGAATCCTTATTTTAGAAACTTTTCAAAAACTAGCAGGAAATCCATTAGAGGAACATCGTTATATCTATGCCTCCTATATTAAGCGGGGATTTACTTGGATTTGTTTACGATATTTTTCAAAAGAAAATCAACAAAAAATGCGAGAGTGCAGTGATGAAAATTTGGAATTTATGCTAGGAAGCGATAGTGATATTCAAGGACAATTGGAGACGAGTGAAGAATTAGGCAAATTGTATGAATTATTGACACCGAGACAGAAGAAAACTTTAGATTTATTTTTAACTCAATCTGATTCCATTAAGGAATTGGCGGAGCTAGAAGGACGTTGTAAGAGTAAATATTATCGGGATAGACAAGCTATTCAAAAGAAATATCAACAATGGATTCAAGGAGGAGAGTCAAATGGTCGAAAAAATCAATGAAACTTTAATGGAGAATAGTGGACATTTAGTTGGAGTGGAGTTTGTGGTCATTCATAATGATGCAGGATATATGACACCAACTGAGTATATTGAATGGTTGAGATATCGTGAAAAATCTCTAGGAATTGCGCATTATTATTGTAATCGAGATACGATTGTACGAGTAGTGGATACGTATCATATAGCCTATCATACCGGTGATTGGTGGAGTAATATTCGCTCGATTGGTTACGAAGTATGTGAAAGTATGAAAGTCACCGATGAAGAATTTTTACAAAATGAAGAAATGACTCTGATGCAAGCTACGGAAGATTTACTCTATTATGGACTACCGATTTCAACGGATACGGTAAGGCTCCATCATGAGTTTGTACCTACTTCATGCCCTCATAGAAGCTTAGACTTACATGGAGGAACAACTGAAAGTGTGAAAGAGTATTTTGTTGCTCGAATGACTGAGTTGTCAGAGCTAGGAAGTACAGTAGAGGAAATGTTGGCTGCAATGGAAAAACAGGATGGTGATGTTTTGGAAACTACGGTAGAAAACACTGGAGGAACAGGTGGAGAAACTACGGAAGAAGATACTGGGGAAATAGTTGGGGAAACTACAGAAGAAATAAGTGGAGACCTATCAGACGAACATCAAAATAACCCAAAAACAGATGATGAGATGGCAGATGAGGTTATTCTTGGATTATGGGGAAATGGAACAGAACGAAAACAACGCTTAGAAGAAGGCTATGACTATGATGCTATTCAAGAAATTGTTAATAAAAAATTAAGTGAATAGGGTAAAAATAATTCCAAAATTTCTTTTTATAGTGTAGGAAGTCATGACACTACAAAAAACAAATAGGAGGAAAAAGAAAATGGCAAAAGTATTTCAAAAATCAACATTAGAAGTGTTTCATATGGATGAGGAAAGAGGAAAAGCAAAACGAATTAAAAGTTTACCAAATCTTATTGAAACTGCAGATGAAGAAGCAGTTAAAGAAATTGGGGATGCTTTGAAAACATTGATGAAAGAGACAGTTAGCTATGTAACAGTTGTATCTCATTACCGTCATACAATTGCATAATATAGAAAAGGAGTAAAAAAATATGACAACAACAAAAGAATTAACATTAGTCTTTAAAAATGCAGATGGGAAACATAAAAATTTGATTATTGCTAAACCGGCAGAAAATTTAGATGAAGCAACTGTCAAAGCTGCAATGCAGAAAATTGTTAACACACATGCTTTTGAAAAAGCAGGTAAGAAAGAATACGAAGGAGTCGTTTCTGCAGCGTATGTAGATCGTACCGTCACTCAAGTATTCAAAGATGAAAAATAGTTAAATAGATAAACGGGGGAAAAGTCGGAGAGGAAAACTCTTCGACTTTTTTGTTGTGTGACATCTCCTGCTCCAGCTCCTCAACCAGAGCCTAAGCCGGAACCTAAACCAGAACCAAAACCAAATCCAGAAACACTTTTGAGAAATCGGGAGTTTTTTGCGTTGATGTATTGTAGGTGGAGACATGCTAATTATGAAGGAGGAAGCTGTAAAAGTGAGGTGTGGAAAATATAATGGAAAAAGTGTAAGAGTTAGAAGAACGTTGTTCAGGTTTGAATGTGATTTGTAAAAAAGATTTTAGTTTAAAAATATTTTTTTATAATTTTTTCGTATCTATAAGTGAAGAGACAATGCAAATAAAAAGTCATTAGTCGCCTTCAAATAACTATAGGAAGTGATAAAAATGGTAGAACGTATTAAAGATGCAATATCTAAAAGAGGTGGAGGTATATGAAACATGAGATTGAAAACATTCACCAAGATGTTTATAACAATATTAAACAATTGATGGATCAAGCAAGGAATAGAGTATCAAGAGAAGTAAATAATATTCTGATTCAAACTTATTGGGAGATTGGACGGGTTATCGTAGAAGATGAACAGGACAACTTAGAAAGAGCTGAATATGGAAAGAAATTAATAACAAATTTATCAAAGAGACTCACGAAAGAATATGGTAAAGGATTTTCAAAATCTAACTTATTTAATATGAGAAATTTTTATTTGACTTTCCCAATTTGCCAGACACTGTCTAGCAAATTAAGTTGGCCTCATTATTGTGAATTGCTGTATATAATGCCAGAAGCTGTTGGACAACTCAATATGTATCTTAACTACTATAAGACAGAAGTAAACGATGAAACAGATCTTGAACCAATTGGAATTATCCTTTGTACCGATAAGTATAGTATTCAGGCTGAATATGCTCTTGGGAATTTATCGAATCAGATATTTGCTTCTAAATACACTTTGTACATTCCAGATAGAGAGATACTAGAAGCGCAAGTTGAGAGAGTGTTAAGGAATTATAATAGGAAATGAATGTAGAATAATGAAAGATAAGTTGTCGTATCTGACTCATATAATGACCCTATCGCAATAAAAGTATTCAAAACAGAAAAATAGTTTAGAGTAGTATAAAAGCAAGAAGTCGAAGGGAAACTTTTCGACTTTTTGTGTTAATAGAAAATGTAAAAATTTCCGATAAAAAATATTGTACACTCTTTAATAATCTCCTAGAAATAAAATACAAGGAGATTTTTTATTATCGTATTGTATTAACACTTTTATTCCGCTAAGATGATGGTATTAAGGAGGGGTTAGATGTCAGAGGCAGGTCATAAGTTTTTAGCAAAAATAGGGAAAAAAAGATTACGTCCAGGAGGAAAACGGGCAACTGATTGGTTAATTGAAAAAGGTGCATTTACACCAGAAACGAAAGTATTGGAGGTTGCGTGTAATAGAGGGACTACAGCAATTAAATTAGCTAAGAAGTTTGGATGTCAAATTACTGCGGTTGATATGGATCAGCAAGCGTTAGAGATTGCGAAACAATCAGCAATAAAAGCTAATGTCGGGCATCTGATTCATTTTGAACGAGCAAATGCAATGAAGTTACCGTATCACTCTGAAACATTTGATGTAGTGATTAATGAAGCAATGTTGACAATGCAATCAGATCAAGCTAAACGTAAATGTGTAACGGAATACTTGCGAGTATTAAAACCAAATGGAGTATTACTCACTCATGATGTTCTGCTTAAGGAATCTAAGGAATCAGTAAGACAAGAGTTATCTCAGGCAATCAATGTAAATGTGGGCCCTTTAACTGAAAGTGGTTGGAAGAGTGTTATGCACGAATCAGGATATGAACGAGTAGAAATATTAACTGGAGAGATGACGCTCATGAAAGTTTCAGGAATGATTTATGATGAAGGATGGATAGGCACTATTAAGATTTGCCTAAATGCGTGTAAAAAGGAAAATCGAAAACAATTTTTAACAATGTATCGAATGTTTGAAAAAAATAAAAAAGAATTAGGATTCATAGCAATGGTAAACTATAAACCAGAATTGTCAAATTCTAAAAATAGTTTATAGACAGAATGTGTATTTGGAAATTTATCTTACCGACACCTTATATATTATAGACAGAGGAAAAGTAGATGAAGTTTTAAGGGAATTATTCAGAAGGATTGATAATGGGAAAAGTACACAGTATTGAATATGGAAAGAAAATAAGAATTTTTCAAGACGACTTAGTGTCGTCTTTTTTTATGCAATAAATATATTGTATAAAAAAAGTTGCCATAAAAAAAATTTTTTCGCTATTTTTTCGTATATATAAGTGAAGAGATGATTACAAGCGACAAGTCATTAGTAGTAGCCTTCAAATAAATATAGGAAGTGGTAAAAATGGTAGAACGTATAAAAGATGCAAGACCGATGATGGATTTAATGGCAAAGAAAGTTTTTAGTAATCCTGAAATAACAGCACAGTTTATTCGAGATATCCTAGAATTACCTGTCCACCATGTAAAAATACTCGATGGAACTCAAATACACAATCACCAATTCGAAGATATAA
>ERZ772942.276-NODE-276-length-22278-cov-26.488728_pt1 | contig 22278 bp, 14 predicted proteins | sample MGYA00511135_ERZ772942 | MGnify/ENA primary metagenome ERZ772942 (study PRJEB29015, sample SAMEA2738099) | human oral metagenome | biome: human oral; feature: human-associated habitat; material: saliva | place: China | collected 2265 ... | reverse complement strand
CTTTTCCTTTTTTCTTATGAGACAATTATATACTATTTTTAAAGCGCTTTCAATAGTTTGTTATATGATAGATTGCAGTTTTAAAAAGAAAGCAAGTCAAACATCCCCTTTAAAAGTACTTTCAAAGGGGTGCTTGACTTATTATAAGAGAATACCGATATTTATTTTACTATCTCAGATAGCTTCACTTTGCGATCTTCAAACATAGACTGGGTACAAGCATCTGCAGTAGCAATTGCTTCTAGAGCAGCTTCACCTGTCAATAGTTTTGCAAATTCTTCTGATACTGGAGCTCCTTGCATAATCTCATGCAGATAGCGCATTTCTTTATCAATGACAGATGACAACCATAATGGAGTACGTTTACCTGGTTTACCATAAGCAATTGCCCCATCCATCTCTGTACTATGATAGATACGAGTACGATCATCATCTTCTTCTTGCGATTCATGAATCAAGAAATAACTTTCTTGTCCATCTAGCTTAAGAGTTCCTTTACAGTTGAATAAGTCTAAGCGGATAGCACCTTTCGTTCCTTGAATCAAAACATAATGTTCACCCCAACGATAAGCTGACCCCCATTCTAACAAGGCAAAACGCTTATTAGAAAATTCCATATTGACAAAAATCATATCATCTTCATCACCGAAATTTTCACCTTCATGGGCTACATTTCCACCTGTCATGGTTACAGTTTCAGGCATACCACCCATAAGGAATTGCACGCAATCCAACTCATGGATGTGGTGATACAAGTGACCACCTGATTTTTCACGGATTTTTTTCCATGATACTGATGGTTGTTGTTCTTCCCAACCATTACGAGCTGTGTGACAGTATAGAACGTCTCCAATAACTCCTTGATTAATTAGTTCTTTTGCATGATGAACACCATTAAAGAAATTCATAATATGTCCTGCCATAAAGGTTACATTGTTTTCTTTACATGCATCTACCATCTCGCGACAATCTTGATAAGAAAGCGCAATTGGTTTTTCACAGAAAACATTTTTGCCATGTTGTGCAGCCTTAATAACTGGTTCTTTATGAAGATTATTTGGAGTTGCGACAATAACACAATCTACTTCATCGCTAGAAACCAAATCATCTAAGGAGCTTGCTACTTTTGCTCCCAATTCTTCTGCAATTGCTTCTGCATTATCTGGATCATAGAGAAGAGTAATCTCTGCTCCATCATTCTTTTGCATATAACGAGCCAACTCAGCTCCAAAATATCCTGTTCCAACAACACCGTATTTAACCATGTTTTTTCTCCTTTATTTTGTTAAATCATTAATTTCCAAATCTATATACTGAACTACATTGCTTAAATGCAATTCATTTCTCGACCATGAATCATATTTTTCAAACAATACACCTATGTGATGATTTGGCAATTCTGTAATCGCAGAATAGGCATAACCATACGAAGGCAAATCAATGTCATAGTGGTATTTCCAATCGATACTATCATCTTCTTTATTGACTAAACCGACAACTAATTGACCTCCCTTACGGCCATTTCTAGAATTTGGTGTACTCAAAATGACTGCTTCTTTTCCATCAATTAATTGAGAGTATTTAATTGCAGATACTTGTGTACCATATGAAGTTTGTTGAATTCCATCGATATACGAAACTTCCGACCATGTTTCTCCAGAATCTCTACTAGTCATATAGGCAATCTTACCTGTAGTAGTTCTAAAGAATGTTCTGATCACACCATCTCTCATTTCAACCATTTGCGCTTCTGCTGTCGCATTCTTAAACGGAATTGAAGCTGAGGATTTCTTCCATGTTTGACCACTATCATCAGAAATGAGATAAGTTAGTTCGCCACTAGTATATGTTGCAAAAATTAATCTGTTACTTGATTTTAATGCTAAACCTTGTCCGGGACATAAGTAAGTTCCATTATGTTTTTCTCCTAAAAACGGAGGCAATAACTTAAATTGTTCCCAACTCTCTCCTCTATTCTGACTAGTTGTCATTGCTATATAATTAGTAGGAGTCACTTTAAATAAAGAGTCTTTGTAGAAAACATTCATAGGAACCTGTTTTCCATTGTGTGTTTCTCTTAAAGAACCACTATCAAAATCAACCGAATATTGTTCGACTGTTAAAGACTTACCTCCCTCCAAAACTTCATACTTATCATTTACAGTATAATTTGTAGGTTTATTAGTCCTTTCATCGTAAACGACACCATTTTCTCTAACTGTGTAACGGAAATCATTATCTCCATCCTTCTTTAGTTTTAAATAATAATGACCGTTTATTTCTTTAAAACCTGAATCAGCTTTATTTGCATTATTATTTCCAATACCAGCAGGCATAACATCAGCTAATAATATCGTTTTCCCAGATTTTTTATCTTCAACAATGGATGAATCTATAAATGAAGCACTTCCACTAATTTGGCTATTCTTTAATTTATTATCTCGTGGCCAGTAAACTAACTGCTCCTCATAGTCATTAAACTTCATAGCAAAAGTTGGCTCACTCCACGTTTTCCCATTATCATCACTATAAGAAGTGGCGATATTAATCTTACTTTTAGAATCATGAGTTCCACCATAACGTGCATCAATACTTGATAGAACTCTTCCACTGCTTAATGTATACAATGTCGGTATTCTAAAATAGTTAGCTTGAGTAGAATCTCCTGATTGGAAAATTAACTGAAATGGATTTGACAAGGGAATAGTTGAAACTTCCTGATCACTAATTGCTTTATTAAATAGACTGATTTCATCAATACTTCCTTTTGCGAGGTAATGATCCTTGCCTTCACGATTAACAGCTCCTAGTGTTGCCTTATCTATACCATTTATATTTGAAATTGGTAAAAATGTATCAACTGTTTCAGAGAACACTTCTATACCATTAACATACATTGTGTATGTCTTATCTTTAGAATCAGATACAAATACGAGTGTATTTTCAACTGCCTGTCCTTTATGCTTTCCCCATAGTGAAGCTGGTCTAGAAAATAAATAATTTATTCCTTTTTGGGCATCTCTTATTTCTACACCTATCTCACCAGAATCTCTCATAAAAATTGAAAAGTAATTATTTTTAAAACCTGCTTTACTATTAGATAGACCAAACAAAGCTTGAAGCGAGTTTGGTTTATCTGCTTTAAATTTCATTACTACTGTCTGACTCTCTCCAGATAATTTATCTAATAACAAAGGGCTGATATCTATACTCTTATTGTTCAGTTGATATGAACCTCCTTGAAAAATAGGAGATATGGACAGTTGACCATAGTTTAATTCATTCGCATGAATCAAAGTGGGGACTCCCATTAAAAGACTAATTCCTACAACAGAAATTCCTAGTTTTGAATAAAGACCTCTCTTATTCATTTTTTCCTTCTTTCGTCTACTTCACAGATCCTTCTGATAATCCACTTGCAATTTTATTTTGGATGATAGAGAAGAAAATGATTGATGGAAGAACTACAATAACAGATGCTGCCATCATATCTCCCCAGTCTAGGATTTCTGAACCATTAAGTGAACGAAGGGCTACTGCTACTGTCATCTTTCCTGTATTGTTAATCAAAATCAAAGCATACAGGAATTCATTCCAAGCATTGATAAATGTATAAATAGCTGTTGCTACAATACCTGGTGCTACAATCGGTAGCACAACTTTATAAAATGTAACAAATTTATTTGCACCATCAATTCTAGCTGCTTCTTCAATTCCAATTGGAACTGTTTGGAAAAATCCAACTAAGAGCCAAACTGCATATGGAACACTAAAAGATAGATAAACCATCATCAAGCCAAATAAACTATTTGTTAATCCAACTTTAGCAATGGCAATTGAATAGGGAATTGCTAACAAAATTGGTGGGAAAATGTAGGTAATGACGAGTAGTCTCGACATGATTGCTCCCAATTTAGGGAAGAATCGAACAATACCATAGGCTGCCATAGCAGAAATAATAATCGCAATAACGGTTGTAGCTAAGGCAATGATTAAACTGTTTCGAATGTTATCAATAAAGTGCAAATCGTTGATAACATGAGTGAAATAATCTAATGTAAATTGTTCAGGCCAAAATCGTGTTGGATACTGAGTTAATTCCCCTTTACCTTTGACAGAAGATATGATAATCCATACCAATGGGAAAATTGCAACGATGGTCGCACCAATCAAGAGTACATGTGAGAGAATATCTAAATAAATACCGGATTTCTTCTTCATTATTTTCTACCCTCCTTTTCCCACTTACTGATGATAGCAAAGTAGATAAAGCAAATTGCCACCAAGAATATAAAGAGCAATACTGTAACTGCTGAAGCACGACCCAACAATTTAGTTCCCCAACCTAGGTTGTAGGCAAAAATTGGAAGTGTCGTTGTAGCATTGGCTGGTCCACCACCAGTAATTAGGTAGATAATGTCAAAGTTATTAAAGATCCATACAGTTCTCAAAACAACTAGAAGCCCTACAACCACTTTAATATGTGGAAAGACGATAAATTTGAACACTTGCCAACTTGAAGCACCATCTATCTTAGCAGCCTCAAATTGTTCTTCTGGTACTGTTTGCAAAGCTGAAAGCACATTAACCATAATCATCGGCGCTCCAAACCAAATGTTGATAAACACCAAACATAGGAATGCCCATGTACTATCTGTCAAAAATGCAGGCGTATGTTCCATTAAACCTAATTTTACGATTAGATTAGGTAAGTAGCCATAAACCCCGTTTAGAATCCACTGCCAAGAAAAGGCAATAACGATGGTAGGAAATGCCCAAGGAACAATCAATAAGGTCCTATATAATTTCTTGAAGTGGCGTACTCTGTGAAGAGCTAAAGCCAATACAAACCCTACTAAAACTTGACCAACTAATGAGAAAACGGTCCACTTAATTGAATTAAAGAACGCATTAAAGAAGTTGGGATCTGATAGCACAGCTTTATAGTTAGCTAAACCAACAAATTTATAATTAGGCATAATCAAATGCTTATTGGTAAAGCTATAAAAAATACTCGAGAAAAACGGATAAACAAAGAGTAATCCTACGATAATCATAGCTGGCAAAACAAATATCCAGCGAGTTAAATTACGTTCTTTAACCATTCTCCTTCTCCCTTCTTTTACAAGATTGGGCTAGGGCTTTTCAGCTCACTAGCCCACCTATTTTCTAGTCTTTTACATCTACTGAGCAGCCTCAAATAAATCGTTTAATTGTTTTTCTGCTTCTTTTGCTGCTTTCATAGGATCTGTTCCATTTGAAATGATATCTTGGAACATTTGTTCAATAATGTGTTGGTTAGTCAACATACCAGCTTGTACACTTGGTCCATTTTCATAACCAATAGCAGTACCTTTTTTAACAGCTTCAGTAATCACTTCTTCAGCATGTTTAAATTTCTTACGAGTTTCATTTTCTTTATAGGCTGCAGAATCGCTAATCCCCTTAATAGTTGGCAACATACCTACTGGAGTTGAATCAAGGAATTTAATGTAGTCTTCTTCATTATAAAGTGATTCTAAGAATGCTTTAGCAACTTCTGGGTGTTTTGAATTTTTCCAAACAACCATTGGAATGTTTGAGGTTTCAATTCCTTGGTCCTTATCAGATTCTTTGATTTTTGGAATAGGATAAGCATCAATCGAATCAATCAATTGAGGACTGTTGGCATTAATTCCTCCAATATGGAAGCCAGAGTTAAAGTCAAATGCTGTTTTTCCTTGATAGAACAAGGTAGCTTGTTGAAGGACATTAAAGTTCAAAGAATCTTGAGGTGAGATTTCTTTATACATTTTAACCCAGTATTTAATACCATCTTGAGCAAGTTGACTTGTCAAATCTGCTTTAAGATCTTTTGTCAAGAGACTTCCACCACCACTACGAACATAGAAGTTCAAGAAACGTGTTGCCATTAAGTCATTTGTTCCAAACGGAACAGACAAGCCATAAACTCCAGCTTCTTTCAATTTTTTAGAAGCTTCATAGAGTTGATCCCAAGTTTTAGGAACCTCAATATTATGTTCTTTTAACAAATCTGTTCTAACCCACATGACTTGTGCATGTGAATAAAGAGGAACAGAGTAGTAATCATTTCCAATTTTTGCTTCATTTAGGGCAGTTTCGTTAAATTTATCCTGTCCAATACGCTTGATAGAATCGTTTAGCGGAACCAAAGCATCTGAGTTTACCATTTCCATTACTTGGTTAGGAAGGGCTGTACTGATATCTGGCACATTTCCATTTGCTAAACCTGTAGTCCATTTAGTATAGAAGTCATTCCAAGAAAATGTTTCAATCTTGATTTTCGTTTTTGGATGTTTTTGCATGAAAGCATCTGCTGATTTTTGAATACTTTCTAAACGTGGTCCTTGAGTAAAGGAGTGCCACATTGTAATCTCACCAGATAATTCTGTCGGTGGTTCAGTGTCAGCTGTAGTTTCTTTCTTTCCTGAACAAGCTACCAAGGCAACGGCTGCTAGCGCAACTCCAGCTAGACATAAAAACTTTCTCATTTTTTTCATTGTTCTTCCCTTTCTACATTAAGAAATCGCAACTTTAAAGACAACTTTTTTCACAGGTTCATCATTTATACGAACCTTGGGTTGATGTAAATCTTCTGGAAAAGTAATTAGGCATTCTCCCGATCTTAGATGCACTAACTGTTCTACCTTTCCAGTATATAATTCAATATCTTTTGCATCATCATACTTTTGGGTAACGCTTACATTTTCTGGCGATGTGACAGCCATAGCTTCTTCGTTCTCCAAAATTAAATGAATATCCAAATATTTTCTATGAGTTTCAAAGAAGGCCCCTGCTTTACCATCCGCTATATATGTAAAACAATTCCCAAACAATCGATCTCCATCGATATCAATTGACCCCTCGGCTAAATTTTCTAGTCCTGTTGCTTCTAGAAAATCTATTAATGTTGCAAAATTTGGATTTAGTTCAACATAAGTTGCTAAACGTTTTATTTTTGTAATTATCATAATTTTTACCTCCTTTCTTTGTTATTTTGAGGTCATTATACATCTATTTGAAAGCGATTTCAATAGCTTGTTATGCAATAGAATATACTTTTAAAAAAATATTATATAACAATTTATCCAGAAAGTAATTTCTATGCTAAATATATTAGTATTAATTTATATTTTAATATCATTAGTGTAACTAAACCTGTAAAGATAGCTCAAAACAACTTGTTACAAAACAACTACATCAATATAGACGTATCTTTATCAATTCATCACTAAAAACCAGCCTAAAATCCTAACTCATTTTTAGGATTCTAGACTGGTTTATTTTATATGAACCTAAAAGTTCAACGAACAACTGTAGACAAATTAACTGTCTTTTCGCTTATAAGAAATCATTGCTCCAAGGAACATTCCTACAAAACCAAATAAGATTGTTAGCGATGAAGCAGACTCACCTGTATTTGGTAACATAGTTTCCTCATTGTTACTTACTTTATTCTCTGATTGGTTTGATTCTGAGTGTTGATTTGTAGATAACAATTTAGGTGATGGTGAAATCTCCTCCTCTTTTTTAGCTTTTGTAGGATTATCAAGTGCTAGATTATTGACAGAGAGTCGGAAACTCATAGCATAGATACTAAAGTGGTTGGTTTCAAAAATGACCTTTCCATCTTTTTGCGTGAATTCAAGAGGATGGAGATTTCCTTCTGGATCTACATAGTAAACATTTTCGACAGACTGATCTGTAGCAAAAGTAACAAGGACTTTTCCTTCAGGTTGAACATATCTGCCATTTGCATCCTTCAATTTGATATCAAATGCTTTATAGTTTAATGAAGCAAAACCGCTAACTTTTACTTCCTCTATTTGTACAGTTTTAACATTTTTCAAAACTTCATCTGAAGCTTGAACTTGAACACTTCCTGCTTCATTTTTGAAAATACGTTGTGAACGAGCAAGACCTGAGATAACTTGATTAGAGTTTCCTTCATTTTTACTTTCTCCATTCTCTACTTGCTTATCAGTGGATTTCACTACTGAATCTTCTGCTGCTAATGGTTCTATATAATCTTCTATATCATGAACTGCACTAACTACTGCATTTACTCCGCCCCGATAATCCTCTTTTTCCTCAAGAATAGCAAGTACTGAGTTAACTCCTCCTGTAAACTCAGGGTGCTCTACTATTGGTGCTGATTCTTCACCTACTGTTGATACAAGACCTTTATATTCCGGAAGTTCTGTAACAAGAGACTCGTCTTTTACTCCGCCTGTAAAGTCAGTGTTCTCTACTCTTGGCGCTGATTCTTCACCTACTGTTGATACAAGACCCTTGTATTCTGGAAGTTCTGTAACAAGAGACTCGCCTTTTACTCCGCCTGTGAAGTCAGTGTTCTCCACTATTGGTGCTACCTCTTCACCTACTGTAGATAGAACACCTTTGTATTCTGGAAGTTCTGTAACAAGAGACTCGCCTTTTACTCCGCCTATAAAGTCAGATACTTCTACTGTCGGCGTCGCTTCTTCACCAGATGTCCCCAAGTCACCTGTATAGTCTTTGATATCATAAATAGCACTCTCTACAGCATTCACTCCACCAGGAATAAATGCTCCATCAAGGTTGACTGTCAAATTGTGCATGCTTTCAATATTACCATCAACTATACCTGTAATTTCCTGACCAGCATCTTTCTTATCTACCGCAAATAAAAGAGTTTTCGAATCATACTGAGTCATAAATACAGCTGTACTTCCATTAGCTAATTGTAAAATAGGTGCTTGGTTTACCAAAACTTCTGAATCAAACTCTAGACCAATAACACCTTTCCTCATTTCAATGATTTGGTTTACCCTTGCTTCTGTTGGAGAAATAAAATCTTTGCTTACAAAATCCCAATTAAATTTCTTATAAGAAAGTGTATAACGATTTTGACCATTCTCGCTATGTTCATATAAAATTCCGTATTCTCCGTTACCCAAGTCTTGTAATGAATTATATGCAAATTCTCCACCTTGAATTAAATGATGTTTTATCCAAGTCAACTCGCCATTCTTTTCAACACGTGCCAAATGAACTAAACCATCTTTTCGTTCGTGGCCTGGTCCAGCAGCATTGCTAAGAAGAATGTACTCTTTCCCATCATGCATCGTATGAATAGCTGACATTTGCACATAGGCATCTTTTACCTCTGGATAACGTTTGATTGTTTTCTCCCAAGTAACTCCCCCATCTTTACTAGTAGCAACCTGAAGATCTCCAGTTAAACCACGCATAAATAGTTTTACATCGCCATTATTCAATTGCAGAACTGTTGCTTCTGTATTTTGTGCACCATTATTATTCATAGTAGATGAATGGATAACTCCATTTCCAACAGGTCTATTATCGTTTGGAGCTTCTCCTGCATGCCAAGTTACACCATGATCATCTGAATAAATAAGACGAGAAGATTGAGAACCCCATAAATGTACAACACTATTTGTTGTATATGCTGGCACTAAGATACGACCTTTGTGAACTCCAGTACGAAGTACGATTCCTGTTCCTGGACCAGTTCCAAGGAATTTCATCCAGTCTTGACGAATTGCAGGAGTAATATCTTTTGGTGCAGACCATGTTTTACCGTCATCATCACTATAAGACATCCATAAATAACTTGTGTTAGCAACTCTAAATGGATTTTTAGTACTTTGTGCAAAGTAAACATTACCTATTAAAGTCTGCCCTTTATACAAATCACCTTTATCACTATATCCTGGATTTTTAGGGTCTACCACAACGTGGTATTCTGTTTTTTGATTTTGTGAATTGTAAACCTCACCATTTTCTCGAATTGTGTAATGACCTTTTTCACCAGATTTATATAAAATTTGATAAGTTTTATCACCCACACGCTCATAGGCTTTTTCAGGTTTGGCAGGCATACCGAATACTGCTTTTCCTTCTGGGAACATATCGTAAACCGAAAAGATTCTCTTAGTTTCTGGATCTTGAACTAATACCATATCAATATTTAAGGGTGACGGAGCAGTTTTATCTCTGGCCTCTGGATTATCACGAAGGTTAGAAATTGTTATTCTATCTCCCCATGTCACTCCTCCATCCTGACTTCGACGAACTACCATACCAATATCTCCCCAGTCAGAGAATTGTAAACGTCTTTCATCAGCTCCACCAATTAATGTTCCTTTATCCGTTTTCAGCAAGGCTGGGATTCGGTAAGTATTAATCCCATCCTTGTTCAATCCACCATTTACACCACTTACAAAAACTTCCTTCTTCTCTGTGATTTTTGCACTTTCTGGCAATTTCACTTCTAAATCTGCTACTTTAAATAATTGACTGCGTTTTCCTACTTCTTCAGGCGTCAAGGCACGATCATATACGGTCAGATTACGGACCTGAAGATTTGATCCCCACATTGTTTGGCTCGCTCTTCTAGTAGCACCAATCTGAATCTTATTAACATCTGGCATATCTTTAATAAAACGACCAGATTTCGTATTCGTTCTAGATAATACACCATTTACATATAGACGAACTTGTCCATTTGGTTGATCTGCTTTCGGTCTTTCCACCGTGAAAGTAACTGAATTCCATTGTCCAGGTTTTACTTTAAGTGGTGCATCTGAGTAACTTCCGTAAAAATGACTTCCATCAGCTCCTCGTGCTTCGACCATTGCAGTACCTTTATTAACAGACATACTGAAATATTCGTCTCTATTCTTATCACTTGATACAGAGAAAAGATTATAGAATTGCGGAGCATTAGCATCTGGTTTAAACTCCATATGAATAGTCGCATTTTGAAGATGTTTCAACTTATCTAAGGCTTCTGCTAAATCAACTCTTTGCCCATTTTCAGCATTCGTAGCAAGATCTTCTTTTTCAAATACAGTTTTAACATTCTTCAAATCTCTAGCAAAATAATCACGTGGAGGCATAACATTGCTCTCTTCTGATTCTGCTTCATCAGAAGTATTTGTTTCTTCTGGAGTATCTGTTTCCTTTGGAAGTTTTTCACCTTCTACCTCAGTAGCTGTTCCCTCTTTTGGTTTCTTATCATTAGAACCTGCTACATTACCTGGTGTTGTATCTAATTTCCCAGTTGTATTCTTATCTGCATCATCTTTTGGTGCTTCCGTGTCTTTATCTTTCACATAAACAGGATCTTTTGGTTGACCTTCGATATACGAACGTACCCATTCTAATTGTTCTTTTGATAAAACTAAACCACCGCTACGATTATCGATAACTCCATTTTGATGAACGCCGATTAAGACACCTTTATCATTGTATAGTCCACCACCAGATGCTCCAGGTTTCGTACCTCCATAGCTGATTCCCTCTATACCTGAACCAAAGTCAGTAGTTCCTACTACTTTGCTATCTAAAACTGGACTTAGCTTGTTATCTGGGAAACCATAAACCGAAACTGTATTTCCTTCTGCAACTTTTGCAGATTGCTTCACAACTTCTACAGGAGTTACTCCTTTTACTGCTTCTTTTAATCGAACGAGAGCTAAATCATTTTTAAAGCCAAAAACAGACTCTGCTTTGTTCCAATAAGCAATCTCTTCATCAGAAAAATTGATAGAAGTTCCATTTGGTAACGTAGCCTTATAAACTGTATTTTCTTTCCCTGACTTTGTAACAACCTTAGAGCCATTAACTGTTAAAAAGTTGTGTGCCACAGTTAATAACAAATTAGGGGCAATTAGGGTTGCTGAACCTGTTCCATCAGGTGTTAAGATATGCGTAGTAGCTTGGAAATTTTGTTCTCCATTTGGTGCATTTTTTACTATTTCACTTGGTTTTGGTAAGTTTGCAGTTCCACTTAAATCAACTTTCCCAACCTCCGTACGAGCAAAATCAGTTTTTGGAGCTACTGAGTCTAACACAGCTTTAATAACCGTATTTCCTAGAGCTACTTTACTTACATAATCACCAGACCAACTAGTATCTGTAACTAACTTGTTGATAGGAAGATGATTATAAGACACTATCTTAGCATTCGGAGAATCACCTACTAATCGATTAAAGTCTGAATCTTGTCGTAAATTAAATACGATTGGTGAGTCAACTTCTCCTGTTTGCACTACCTTGTCTGCAATCAAGCGATTGCCCTTCACATCTTCCAGACGAAGAAGAACTCGACCTTTTTCAACTCCACTTAATAAGGTTGCTTGACCTCTATCATTGAAACGATAGCGCGCACCATCAATTTCTTTTTCAACATTCTTTAGAGCTTTATGATTTTCGTCATAATAGTAACGAGTCGTTCCATCTAGATACCATCCCGTGATTGCATATCTATCCACCATCGAACGAATCCACTCTTTATGCTTTTCCGTAAAGATAGTACCACCACCGATACGATTGGCTTCTACTTCACTAGCAGTATTTGTTCCATGTTGATGGATACCAACTACTTCTCCTTTATCATTAAATAAAGGAGCGCCTGAAAAACCACCTAGAGCAGACGTATGGTAAGTAACAGCACCATTTTCTTTATTAAGAGTACTTACTTTCCCTTCAACTTCATAAGGTTTTCCATCTTTTAGTCGATTTCTGTTTTCTTCACTTAGATTAGAGGTTGAAAAATCGTTGGGATAACCAACCATTCGAATCGAATCACCTGTAGCTACCTCAGTCTTACTTAGCTCTCTTGGTGAATCCTCTCCATTGGTCATAGCTTCGACAGTTTTCTTAGTTACAACAACTGCCAAGTCATTACCGTAAGACCTTCCAAAATCCTTTTCATTATAAGCATGAATAGCACCTTTATCTACAGCTTCAGTACTACCTGATGTAGGAACTTTATTTACTTTCTCCGTATCCGAATTCATCACGACATAACTTTTAGCAGAATCGCCGCCACGTAAAACCGCAGATTTATCCTCTTGCTTCTTATCATAATAATTATGAGCAACAGTCACCATCACATTTGGTGCAACAAAAACTCCACTACCTGATGCCGTTTGTTGACCACTATTTCCACTGTCATAGGTGGTATAGGTCATTGCTACACCATTAGCAGCATCACTATGAACTTCCACATCTTTTATATCGTTACCACCCTGAATAACATCAGCATAAGCAATTCCACCGCCAACAACTGGTAATTCTGGTGCAGCTAAGCCAAGCACTGCGGATAATGTCAAGCAACCAACCAAACCATAAGCTTTGGATTTACGGAATTTTCCTAAACCTTTTAAACGTATAAACATATATTACCTCACTTTAACTTTCAAAGTTAATTTGTTCATTAGAATTCCAAACAACTTAATGAGTCCTGCAGCTTCATCCTCCTTCCTACTACACGACTCTCAATATATAATCTATTTTTAATATATATTATTTCTTTAAGTTTTAGACTTACTCTTACAGTATAACACAAGCTGGAATCGCTTGCAATTATTGGATATAATCTTCATTCATCAAATTATTTTAAAACATAAAAAGAATAGCATTTTAAAATACAGAAATATATAACTTGATATATATTCTGACTTGTAGAGAAATTAAAATTGAATAACTATTAGTAACCTCACATACAATTCTAGCCATAAAATAAACAATAATTTGTAAATAAGTAAAAACTCCTCCTATAGTTTCTAGTGAATTTTTATTTTTCACTATCTGCTAGAAGGGAAATATATCAGAAAGCTACTGGACTCTCGCATTCATCACTTCACATATTTAAAAGGAATCTCACTACCACATAGCCAGTTGTAGACTTGGTCATTGACAAAGACATTCATGGCTTCGTGGGCATACTCAGGCATGATGCGATAGGCCTTATCGCAGGTCAGACGGTTGTAAATCGCAAACTGGGTAATAGGATAGCAAACATCATCGTCCAAGCCCGTAATCATCTTAACCTCACCCTTGATACGATGGGCAAGATTTTTCACATCGATATAGGCAAGGGTCGCCATGATTTCCTCCTCAGTTTCATGGAAGGGGTCGTGAAACTTGAAATAACGGAAAAGTTCGTCGTAAGCCTCGCTAGTATTACCAATCTCAAGCACTCGTCTAAAGTCTGACAAGAAGGGATAGATGGCAACTGTTTTCTGAATCCGAGGATTGAGTGCTGCTGCAACCAAAGCTAAAGCCCCTCCTTGTGAGGCACCATAGCTAGAAAGTCGCTTCTCATCAACCTCAGGTAGACTAGCAACAATTTCAACCAACTGGTAAATATCCAGATAAACATCCTTATAGAAAAGGTGTTCCCGACCTTCCACAGCCCCACGGATGATATGTCCTTTAACTGTATTTCCTATAGGAGAACGCAAGCCGTCTTGTGAATAGCCCGACTGGCCCCGCACATCCATGGAGACAACACCGTAACCAGCTACGGTGAATGCCAACATGTCGGTCCAGTCCCAGCCACGTCCCATATAACCATGGAAATGGAAGATTAGCGGAACCTTCTCCTCACTCTTTGGAAGAACGACGCGTGTATAGACCTTACCTTCATTGGTTCCTTTAAAGGTTAATTCATAGCACTTGACTTGAGGAATGTGGAAATCTCTTTCCTCCAACTGATAGGCTGGAAGATTGGAAACTTTTTTCACTTCTTCATCCCAGAAAGCATCAAAGTCTTCTGGAACCTCGTCCCGTCCTCTATAAGTCTTGATTTCTTCTAACAAAGCTGGATTTTTCATAATATGCTCCTTTTATTTTGTAATCGCTACCACAACTGTAGCATATATAAGTAATCAATGCAAGAAAGAAGGGTAAATAGAGAATGAATTTAGATTTCCTTTCTTCAAACCTACTGACAGAAAGTATAATCAATTGAATCTAGAATAGTACCAATTAACTTCTAAAGTATTTTTAGAAATTAATGTGAATGCCCCAGTTGATTTGTCTACAGCTTATCTCGATATACTATAGTTTCAATGGCGATTGGACAGAGAATCATTTATCAGAAAGCGAGGTAACATCATGAAAGCAATCGGTACGCAAATGTTACAGACAGAACGTTTGATTTTGAGAAGATTTATGGAGAGTGATGCGGAAGCCATGTTTCAAAATTGGGCTTCATCTGCTGAGAATCTAACCTACGTTACCTGGGATCCGCATCCTGATGTTGAGGTCACTCGAAATTCGATTCGTAATTGGGTTGCTTTCTATGCTAATCCTAACTATTACAAATGGGCCATTTGCCTCAAAGAAAACCCAGAACAAGTTATAGGAGATATCAGCATCGTTGAAATGCACGAGGAAGATTTAAGTTGTGAAATTGGCTATGTTTTAGGAAAAAACTATTGGGGGCGTGGTCTTATGACAGAGGCCTTAAAAGCTGTGTTGGACTTTTGTTTTACTCAAGCAGGATTTCAAAAAGTCAAAGATCGATATGCCAGTCTCAACCTAGCTTCAGGCCGTGTGATGGAGAAGGCAGGGATGTCCTATCTAAAGACTGTTGCAAATGGGGTGGAGAGAAAAGGTCATGTTGCGGATCTCATTTATTATCAGATAAGCGGGGAATACAGATAAGCTTAACATTTATTGCTTATCCTCTGTTCTTATTTTTTATTTACTATTTCATTTATCCTCTCTTTTCCGAATAAATAAGTAAGTAGTGGCAGAGAATCTAGTAAACCTAGATTTAAAAATGTGCTATAATGAAAGGAGAGGAAGAATGATTCTCAGACATCCGGGCATCAGCCCGACCAATGACTTGGTTGCTAAGAAGATTTTTAGCAATCCGGAAATCACTTGTCAATTTATTCGCGATATGCTGGATTTACCAGCCAAAAATGTAACCATTTTGGAGGGGAGTAATATTCATGTCTTACCTTCCCTTCCGTACTCGGCGCAGGATTTCTATACCAGTATAGATGTCTTGGCGGAGTTGGATAATGGAACTCAAGTAATCATTGAGATTCAGGTGCATCATCAGAATTTTTTCATCAATCGCCTGTGGGCTTACTTATGCAGTCAGGTCAATCAAAATCTTGAAAAAATTCGCCAACGTGAAGGTGATACACACCAGAGCTACAAACACATCGCACCAGTATATGCTATCGCAATTGTGGATAGCAATTATTTCCAAGATGATTTAGCTTTTCATAGCTTTAGCATGCGAGAGGACACGACAGGTGAGGTATTAACTATCACAAATAATGGACAAGAAAACCATCTGGTTAAGATGGCGTTCTTGGAACTTAAAAAATACAGAGAAACCAGCAAAGATAGCATTCGCAAACCATGGCTAGAGTTTTTTGGGAACAAACCCTTTACCCAGCAACCCGAGCGAGCTATTAGCCAGGCAGACCAACTGCTAGACTATAAGAGCTGGTCCGAGGAGGACAGGAAAATGTTTAGTCAACTACGTATGCGTGAAGAACAAGCCTTGTTAGCACAGGACTATGCCTTGGAACAAGCCGAAGAAAAAGGCTTAGAGCGTGGGAAAGTTGAAGGAAGGGAAGAAGGGAAACTTTTTGCCTTCTTAGACATGGTTCGCCAAGGTCTCCTGACTTCCGAGGTTGCCAGCCAGCAGTTGGGTATGACTGTCTCTGAGTTTGAAGAACTCTTGTAAGTTTATAGAATAACATAAAAGTGAACAAAACTGAAACATCGTTTTGTTCACTTTTTTCTTCTTTCAATAGAACTTTCAATAGAACTCTCACTATAGTCCATATCTCAAAAAGAGAAGGGCATAAATCCTTCTCTTTTATATCTTCAACTAATTAGTTTTTACGTTTTACAAATGGAAGGGCACCAAGGAGTAATCCTAGGAATCCTAATGATGCAACTGCTGCATTATCTTTACCACCAGTATTTGGAAGTTCTTTCTTATCTTCTGCTTTTGCAGCTGGGGCTTGGTAAGTGTTATCTTTGTTAGTAACTGCTACAGTTGGTGCAACTGCTGGTGTTGTAGCTGGAGCCTCTGCCGGTGTTGTAGCTGGAGTCCCTGCTGGTGTTGTAGCTGGAGCTTCTGCTGGTGTTGTAGCTGGAGTCCCTGCTGGTGTTGCAGCTGGAGTCCCTGCTGGTGTTGCAGCTGGAGTCCCTGCTGGTCTGTTAATAATATAACGATCACCTGGGTAAGGGCCACCATCATTTGGTAATTTAGGTTGCTCTGATTCAACATAAAGAGGAAGTTCTGGTTGTACAAGTGGTTCTACTCCATTTAATACAAGATCAAGTTCTTTTTCTGCCTCTGTTGTATCTTTTCCTTCAGCTTTTAATTTTGCAATATTACGTGTCGCCAAACGAACTTCTTCAGCTTCGCGATCTGCAACATATGAATAATAATCTTCATCTGCTTGATCCAATGCTTCCTCAGCATCTTTCAAATCTTGCTCAGCTTGTTTTAAAGTTTTCTCTGCTTCCTCTTTTGATTTAGGATCTTTTGCAGCTGCCAATTCCTCTTGAGCTGCTTTAACATTTTCTTTAGCTGATTCTACAGCTGCCTTAGCTTCTTCTCTGTTAGATTCAGCTTCTTTTTCATCATGATTAGCTGCAGCTAGTCTTTCTTCAGCATCTTTAACATCTGTTTTTTCTTCGTCTAAACGTTTGTTGATTTTATCTTGAGCATCAGCGTCAATCCCACCGTTTAATGGTTTAACTTCTGTTACTTCACCTGATTCGTTACGAACTAATTCAGCACCTGGGGCAGGTTTTGCATCTTTTACTTCTTGAGGTGCATAGTTTTCACCATATTTTCCTGCTTCTGCTTCATCTGATTCAGTCTTGCTAGCTTCTGCTAAATCTTTCAGTACATCTTCAGGTGTGATTTGTTTTTCATCAATAGCTTTTAATAAATCTTCTTTACCGATAGCTGCTTTAGCTTCTAAGATTGCTGCTTCTTTATCAGTAATTTTAGCATTTTCATTAATAGCTTTTTCAGCTTTTTTTTCTAAATCAGTGAAGTACTCAGCTACATCTTCTTTAGTTACAGCAGTTGAAGCTGCTTCTTCAGCCTTCACAACTGACGGGTGAGAAGCAAGGAAACCTGCTCCAAGAACTGCGACACTAGCCAAGCTAGCAGTAAGAAGTTTTTTCTTATCCATAAAGTATTTACCACCTTTAATATCTTTTTGCTGTCATTGTACCATTTTCTTTCGAAAAAATCAAGAAATAGAACTTCTATCAATAAAAAAGTAAGAGGAAATTCCTCTTACTTTCTGCATGATTCGTATTAGACCCATTCACCATTAGAATTAACAGTGTAACCATTGATAGTTGTACTTACTGCTAAGGCTCCTGATGAGTATGAGTAATACCATTTACCACCAACTTGGTACCAACCAGTCTTCATAGCACCTGATCCATCTAGATAATACCATGTTCCGCTTTGGTTTAGCCAACCTGTTTTCATAGCACCTGAGCTGTTGAGGTAGTACCATGTGCCACCTTGGTTCAACCAACCTGTCTGCATAGCACCTGAACCATTGAGATAATACCATACCCCATCAATTTTTTGCCAACCTGTTTGCATGACACCAGAAGCATCCAAGTAGTACCATGAGCCATCTTTAACCCAACCTGTCTTCATGTTATCTTCCGCATCATAATAGTACCATTTGCCATCCATTTTATTCCAACCTGGCTTGCTACTAGCACGATCCGCTAAACGATAAGTCACGCCGTCAATAGTGATAGAACCTGTTTTACGTTCACCTTCTGGAGTAAGGTAATGATAAGCACCATCACTATCTTTTACGAGACCAACTTTACGTTCTCCATCATTTGTAATATAGTACCATTTCTTATTTGTATCTTGAACGAGACCTGTTTTACGGCTACCGTCTGCCAATAAATAATACCACTTCTTATCAATCTGTTGAAGACCTGTTTGTTGAATCCCCTCTTTAACGTAGTAAATCTTCTCACCTTTTGCAATGATAGTAGTTGGTTTAGAACCATCATCAGTAATATAGTAATCCTTACCACCTTCATTGACCCAACCAGTTTTCTTCACACCATCTTCATCAAAGTAGTAGCGTTTATCTTTGAGTTCGAGGATGCCTGTTTTCATGACTCCTTTGTCATCAAAATAATAGATTTTTCCATCAACTTTTTGCCAACCTGTAGCCAAATTATTATTAATATAAAGTTGAGGTTTCCCATCAACAGTTAACCATTTGTACTCATTTTTTTGGTTAGTTGATGAGTTAGTATCAGAAGAATCTACATGGTCCGTATTATTTCTACCAGTACTATTTGTATTAACATATGTGTTATCATTTGAAGCTGGAGGTGTTGCACCAGCGTTTAAAGAAAACTCATGTACCCAAATGCCTCCATCTCTATAACTTTGTTTATAAGTTAAACCTGCCACATTCCCTGGTTCATCTGAGTATTTCTCAACATATTTAAAAGTCAATGGAATATTAGCACTATTTCTATATCTCCACTCTGTCTTACGAAAGTCTGCTGGATTAGGATTTTCATCCGTCTTTTGACTAGCGTAAACTGTTAGTTCATCTGAAATTGAAGCTAATAAAGTACTAGCTCCAAGTAATGTTACCCCTGCAACTCCCACTGCTAAGATATGTTTTGCTTTCATAAATTTACCTCTTTCTATTTAAACTTTTAAAATGATTTAAACCCACTCACCATTTGCATTTAGAATGTAGCCGTTAATCGTTGTATTTACTGCTAGAGCGCCTGAACTATAGGCATAATACCACTTGCCACCTGCTTGGAACCAACCAGTAACCAGAACACCAGAAGTATTTAGATAGTACCAAACACCATCTACTTTTGCCCAACCAGTAGCCATTGCACCATCGGAGTAGAGATAGTACCACTTACCACCTTGATTTAACCAGCCAGTCTGCATAGAGCCAGCGCTATTAAGATAGTACCATTTACCAGAGATAAACTTCCAACCAGTTTGCATACTACCATCTGCCGCTAAGTAATACCAGCTACCATCATTTACCCAGCCAGTCTTCTTCACACCGTCTTGATCAAAGAAATACCACTTATCAGCGATATATTGCCAACCTGTAAGTTTCTCTTCCACTTTTTCAGTTCCAGTAACACTATCGTCTTTTACAAACCAATGTTTACGAATTCCTTGGTCAATCTTAGTTTCTACAAAACGATAACCTTTAAATGTACCATGTTCAACTTCTTCAGCTTTTTTGGCAGCATTAGCAGGAAGAAAAACTTTTAATTCTCTACTAGTTCCATCTGATTCCATGACCAACCAAGAAGTCCCTTTGACTGTATCTTTAAATGGCTTTACAATATCAGGCTTTACAGAAAGGCCATCTACCTTATCTCCTGTTACAGTCACTGCTGGCTTAAAGTAATGCTTTAATACAGTTCCATCTATTGAAGAAGTATCAAATTGATACCCTGAAAAAGTACCTGGAGAAGATGTTTCAGGTTTTGATGAATCGTAAGATTGCGCATTCTTTAAAATCTTTTCCTTTCCATCTTCCTGTTTTGTGACCCAAACAACTGTCGTATACACATTCGTTTCCGAAGCTTTCACTTCAGTTACTCTAGCTCCAACAAGGGCAGTGCCTGCCAAGGATGCACCTAATAAAATTTTCAACACTTTTGATTTCATTGGAAACCTCCTATTATTTTTAACCATTATAATACTTATACAAGATAAATGCAAGAAAAAACAGGAGATAACTCTCCTGTTTTATATTTCATATATTAGGATTATACCCACTCACCGTTTGCGTTTACGTTGTAACCATCAACAGTTGTGTTTACTGAAAGGGCACCTGAACCGTTTACATGGTACCATTTACCAGAAACTTCAAACCATTGGCTAGCTTTCATAGCACCTGTTGATTCAAGGAAGTACCATTTACCACCATCTTGCAACCAACCAGTTTGCATAGCACCTGATTTGTTTAGGAAGTACCAAGTTCCGTTAACGTTTACCCAACCAGTTTGCATTACACCTTTATCGTTTAGGTAGTACCAGTTGCCGTCAACTTGTTTCCAACCTGTAACAGCTACAGCATTTTCGAAGTATTTCCAACCTTCAGCTGTTTGAGCCCAACCATATTGAGCAGCTGTAGTTGCGTTACCAATTTGTGCTGCACGATCATCAAGTTTGTATGGCAATACAATACGACCATTTGTGTACAATGAACCAGCATATTCGTTACCAGCTTCAACAGTAAATTCACCAACAAGTTCTACTGCTTCTTTAAAATCAGTAGCTGTTGCAGCAACACGATACTGAATCACTTCACCAGCTTTAAATACTGTTGGAAGTTCAGCATCACCTGATTGATTAGTTGTAGCAGTGAAGTATTCTGGTTTCTTTTCACCTGAAGCAGGTTTCAAGAAGAAATCAACTTCTACGTTTGGAACTGGACGTCCACCACCATCAACAACAGTTACACGAACATGACGGTTAAATCCATGTGCTGCGTCACGGTCGTAACGGATGTATTTAGATCCGATAGCAAATCCGTAACCAAAACGGTTATGAGCAGTTGAATTATCTGCGCTGATAGCATCATGAGAATGATTTGGTTCAGCATTTGGTTGACGATATTTATCAAATTGCGAACCAAAACGGCTATTTGTATCAGCTGAAACAGCTTGTACAGCACCAAATGCTGCAAGAGCGACTGCGCTTGTCAATAAAACTTTTTTCATCGTTTTATCTCCTTTGTTTTTCTTTAAAATATTTTTTCGTAAGACTATCTTACTACCATACAGTATATAAATATTTGCAGGATTTGTCAAGGGTTTTCTTCGAGTTTTTAAAGTTTTTTCCTATTTTTAGAAAAAAAGGTGAAAAAACAACTTTGTGAGAGTGAATACGCTTAAAATATCCTATATTCAAGTGAAAATCTCACAATTTTTTGATCCTTGAGTAAATCATTCATATTTAATCCACATAGACAGTTGGACAGAACTCACTTCTGTAGTATTATCCTATAACCCCTTCGAAATGTCAAGCAAAAATGACAAGTTTTTTGATAATAACTTGCCATTTTATAAACTTTCTACTATTTAAAATGTGACCTTATAGCAAGTCCTCAAACTCAGCGATCGTCATGCCTAATTGCTCGCTAGCAACTTCAGAAGTCAAAAGACCTTGGCGAACGAGGTTTAGTAGCATAGACAAACTTCCTTCAACTTTCCCACGCTCCAGTCCCTGTTCAATGCCCTCTGCACGACCACGTTCAAGACCACGCTCTAAACCTTGTTCAATGCCTTCCGCCCTAGCTGTTTCCAAGGCATAGTCCTGTGCTAACAATGCTTGTTCCTCACGCCTGCGTTGTTCACTAAACATCTTCCTGTCCTCCTCGGACCAGCTCTTATAGTCCAGCAGTTGGTCTGCCTGACTGA